>Ga0222712_10001509_pt1 | contig 28519 bp, 11 predicted proteins | sample C33_657DmetaG_FD_165043 | JGI IMG/M metagenome (GOLD analysis project Ga0222712, IMG submission 165043) | Estuarine water microbial communities from San Francisco Bay, California, United States - C33_657D | ecosystem: Environmental > Aquatic > Marine > Unclassified | place: USA: California... | reverse complement strand
TTCATCAGAACATTGCCCACAAGTATATTCAGGTCGCCTGTGGAATCCTGTTTGATTCTTCTGAAAATATCTGCCTTTACAATTTGGATGAACCTGCTGCTGTCTTGCATGGTTGTGGAATCAGCAACAGCTTCCTGAGCACGGACAACGTTCATCCAGCTTAAAAAAGAAAAAATCAGGACAATGAATCCTTGTTTCTGCATTGTTATTGTTTGGGCAGGGAGTCTGGAAGTGGAGCCATCAGCGGACTTGTTTTTTCTTTCTTTCCAAATACCGAAACCTGCACATAGCGTTTGGGGTGAAGACGAAGATCCTGTAAAAGTACATTGAGGCTATTGGTGGTGCTGTTCAGGTTTTTATACAGCTGTTCATCATTTGTGAGCTTTCCAAGACTTCCCTTACCTTCTTTGATGCCCGTCAAAATGAGGTTCAGGGAAGAAGTTGTCTTTTCCAACGAAGCAATGGTTTTGCTGATGTCTGCTGCGGCAATATCCCTTGATGCCCTTGTAAGGTTATTGACCATTGCTGAAATTGAATCGTTGTTGTTTTTGAGGTTTGCTGCAAATCCATTTGCGTTGTCAATGGTTTTGGCAAGACTTCCCGTCTTGGGTTCGAGCAACCGGTTGAGGTGTTCGGTTGTCATGGCCAATTCCTTTAGAATCCTACCAATGTTTTGTTTGGCATCGTTGTCGAATACATTGCCTATTTTTTTGATGGTGGAATCCAGCGTCGCAAGGGTAGTGTTTACATTTTCAACTGTTGGTTGAAGTGTTTCTTTAAGGTCTTCTACAATCCCTTTGGTATCCATGCCTTTCAATGTATCTCCATCCTGAAGGTATGTTTTTGCAGTGCCAAGGCTGATGACAATGGCGGTTGTGCCAAGAGGGATTGCCACGATTTTTGCATATGAATCTGTTGGAATATTCACTTCCCGGTTGAGTTGAAAACCTACCACCACGCTCGACATGTTGATGTCCGCCTCCTCAAGTCCTTCAACAGAACCAACCCTCAATCCATTGATTTTTATGGCATCCGACACACTGAGCCCTTCCACTTTTTTAAAAGTGACGTACATGGTGGCTTTTTTTTCAAAAAGATTCTTGCCCTTCAAGAAGTTAAAGCCCAAAATGAGCAACGTGATGGATATAGCCGTCAACGCACCAACCTTCGTCTCATTCGAAATTTTCATCATAATTTATTCGTTTATTAACTCCCTCATCCCTAATCCCTTCCCCCTCATTTCCCATCCACCATCACCTTGTACTTCAACACCGCATTGGCAATGGCCCTTGTCATTTCAATTTGACCGGTTTCACTGTTCAAATATGCTTCCTCATCCTTGTCTGTAATAAAACCCGTTTCAATCAACACTGCAGGCATGTTTGTGGCCTGCAACACCCAAATACCCATATGGTTTCTCTGCAGAACTCCCATGCTTTTTCTTCCGACATTGACAAATTCATCCTCGATCATCGAAGCCAACTTAACAGAGTTTTTGAAAAACTTTTGGGACCATAAGCGGGCTTTGATGAGCGCTTCCGGGCTGTTGACATCGGGTATATCCATCACCTCGGCTGTGGATTCATACCTTTCATCTTCAATAATTCCCTTTGCTTTTTCATCTGACCTGTCTGCAGCCCAAACATAGGTAGAAGTTCCATGTGCAGGGTTGGGTGAGCTGTCATAAATGGGTACTTTCCTGTAGTATTTTTTTCTTTTACTGCCTTTTCCTTTGTAATAGGGCACAGATTTGTATCCGGTAACTGTTTTTCTGGGTGGGGCAGCGTTGACATGGATGCATACAAACAAATCACCATTTTCACGGTTGGCAAAATTTGCCTTCTCGGTAACGGAATGATAAACATCGGTATTTCTGGTCATAACAATTTTGGTCCCAGACATTTCCGCCCTGAGCAGGGTGTCCAACCGTTTGGCAATTTGCAGGGTAATCTGTGCTTCAGTGGAATATTCTCCGCGTGCGCCAGGGTCGGAACCGCCATGACCTGCATCAATAATGATGGTTTTGACCTTTGGTGGACGCATAATGGTTTGTCCAACTGCGTTGAAACTGAAAAAAACCAGGAATAGGATGAGTTGTGCAAATGCAGGCAATGGTCTTACCATAATGAATTTTGTTTTAGATAGGGGCGTCCATCAGAATCTTCACAAAATCTTACAACTTTAATTGACTAATTTTGCCTGCCACTACTATGCTGCAGCCCCAAAGCAAATTTAGCTTAAAATATCTTTTCATCTTGATTTTATGCTCAGGGTTGCTGCCTATTTTAACATTATCAACGCACAGTACTGCAGAAACCAGAAGGCCTTTTTTGACCAAATCTTTTTCCGATACGATCCCCTTGTTCCGGGAAAAAGACAGCAACCGAAAAACGACCAATAGTGATACCCTCATTGTTTCGCCCAAGGACAGTTCTGCAAAAAAAGCAAAAGTTGATACCCTTAATCTGAAGCTTTCAGCTGACTCAATCAGTTCTCCGGTTGACCACAAGGCCGAGGATTCAATGGTCTTGGAAGTTGATACAAGAAAGATTCTTCTGTATGGCAAAACTGAAATCAAATATGATGATGTTCAAGTAAACGCACCTACGATCGTTTTTGACCAACAGTCCCAATACGTGACTGCAAAGATGGGGCGGGATACCACCGGAACAGTAACCGGAATGGCCAAAATGAAGCAAGGGGAAAGCATCACAGTAAGCGATAGTTTAAAATTCAATTTCAAGAGCCAAAAGGGACTTACCTACAGCTCTTTTTTCCAGCAGGACGAATTGTACAATTTCGCCGAAAAGGTCAAAAAGATTGATCCAGAAACTTTTTTTGCAGCCCGCGGAAGGTTTACCACTTGCAACCTGGATACACCCCATTTTGCTTTTAGGTTCAGCAAGGCCAAGTTCATCAACAAAAAGCTTGTTGTAACTGGTCCGGTGCATCCTGAATTCGAAGATGTTCCTGTGCCCATCTACTTGCCCTTTGGCATTTTCCCAATGAAGAAGGGAAGGCAATCCGGTATCATTCCCCCGCAATTTACAGTTACCGAAGATTTTGGTGTTGGTTTGGAGGGATTGGGTTATTACAAGGCAGTCAATGATTACCTTGATGCCAAGGTTTGGTTTGACCTGTATTCCTATGGTTCATGGAGGGCTAATTTTTCTCCTTCTTACAGGATGCGCTATCGCTACAATGGTACTTTCAACATCAGTTTACAGAACACCAAATTTGCTTTCAAGGGCGATCCGGATTACAGCAGGAACAAGAGTTTTTTCATTACATGGTCGCACAGCATGGACAGCAAAGCCAGGCCTGGAGTTTCTTTCAGCGCCAATGTCAATGCGGGCAGCAGCAAATACCTGAAATTCGTTCCCAACGGCGCATTGGCCAATCCTGGTTTTACAGGTACTGTTCAGGGAGGAGGAAATTATATGCAACCCATGAACTTTACGAACCAGTTGAGTTCATCGATTTCATACCAGAAAACATGGCAAGGCACTCCCTTTAACTTCTCAGTCAACCTCAACCACAACCAGAATACAGCCACAAAGCTGGTCAACCTCAATTTGCCCGACATCGCACTGGTAATGAACACCATTTATCCTTTTCAGCCGAAGGATGCTGTTGGTGAATCCAAGTGGTATGAAAAACTGGGTGTTGGCTATAGCGGCAGTTACAAGGGTCAAATATCTTTTTATGATACCGCCTTCCGGTTCAAACAATTGATTGATACTTTTCAATGGGGAGCAAGCCATGATATTCCGATTACACTTTCCCTCCCGCCCATGGGACCTTTACAGGTGGCACCCAACGTATCATTCAGGGAAAGATGGTATGCACAGAAATTCTACCGCAAATGGAATCCCATGACACAAAAGCTTGATTCCACCACGGAAAAGGGCTTCAATGCTGCAAGGGAGATGTCTTTGGGCTTGTCATTCAGTACGGCTGTCTTTGGCACTTACCAGTCCAAGAAAAAAGATGCAAGGGTGCAGGCCATCCGCCATGTAATGCGTCCACAATTTGGTATGAATTACAAGCCTGATTTGATGAAGCCATTTTACTACCGGGAACAGGTAGACAAACAAGGCAACAAAGTGTTGATGTCGGTTTTTGATGGCAGCATCTATGGCCCTTTTGGTGCTGAAGAAAGCGGTGGCATTGGGTTTGGTATCGACAACAACATTGAAATGAAGGTCCGCTCCAAAACAGATTCTGGAGAGGCGGAATTGAAGAAAATTAAACTGTTGGATGGTTTTGGAATTTCAGGTGGTTATAATTTTCTCGCGGACAGTTTCAAGCTTTCAACCTTTAGCATCTACGCACGAAGCAACCTTTTTGAAAAGATCAACATCACGGCAAATGCGTCACTTGACCCTTACAAAACCAATCCTACCAATGGGTACAAAATAGACGAGTATGCCTGGCAGGGTGGAAGCAAATTCAATCTTGGCTCTATCACCAGCGGAAGCATCAACATGTCTACAAGCTTTCAAAGCAAAAAGAAAGATGAGAAAGACAAGGCGGAAAAGGAGAAGCTGAAAGGTGAAGATGACAACCTGACCAACGATCAGATGATGCAACAGATGGATTATATCCGAAGAAATCCTGCTGAGTTTACTGATTTCAGCATACCATGGTCATTGAGCTTTTCCTATTCACTTAGTTTTACAAAGCTTTTGCAACCCAATTATACCTATAAAACTGAACTGTCTTCCAGCTTTAACTTTAATGGGGATTTCAGTCTTTCTCCCAAATGGAAGATTGGTGCCAACGGGTATTATGATACCAAAACCATGAAGCTTCAGTCCTTGACTACATTTATATCCAGGGATTTGCATTGCTGGCAAATGTCCATCAATGTTACGCCTGTAGGACTTTACAGGTTTTTCAATATTTCCATCAGCCCCAAATCAGGATTGCTCAGGGATCTCAAAATCAACCGTACCCGGTATTTCTATACCCAATAGCCTATCGGTTACCTCGCGATGAACATTTAGTTTTTCATTGCTGCAATTCCATTCCACATCAATTGAAATATGTGTTCTTTCATAGCTGCTGCTGAAGAAAAGTCTTTTGGATCAATGGCGGGAAGAAATTGCATGTTGGCCTTTCCTGGCCAAAAAAAGAAACTTTTGTTGTGCGGAAGCATCTCCCTTGTTCCTTTGATCAAACATGGGATGATTTTTTTTCCGGTGTCGAATGACAGCCTGAAAGCACCGTCATGAAAGGATTTGAGTGGATTTTCTGTCTTGTTTCTGGTACCCTCCGGGTATATGCACATGTGCATGCCTTGCTCAAGTACAACTTTCATCGCCAAATAACTATCCCTTCTGCTGGCATCACTTTTTCGGTCCAGTAAAACAGATCCCCTCTTGTACATGATCCCAAAAACAGGAATTTTCGCCATTTCAATCTTGGCTATTGTCTTATTGGCACCGGGAATGCCTGGGCTGGTCAATGGAACATCCATGAGTGAATTGTGGTTGCACACAACAATATAGTTTTCTCCTTTCTTGAACGCATCCCTTCCCCTTATTTTCAGTCGAACACCGCTCAATGCAAAGAATATGCCCATCCAGCTCCTGCAAATCCATATGAAAGAAGCTGTCCGTTTGGGTTCGGAAAGCAAACTTGTAATCCATACAACTGGCATAAACACCAGCATGAATACGATAAAAATGACGCCTCCCCAAATGGTAAATACCCTTCCTAACACATTTTTAAGCATATTATTGTTCTTTTATCATCCAGTCGATGGGATCAATTCCACAACGTACAAGGTACTCATTGGCTTTTGAAAAATGCCTGCATCCTAAAAAACCCTTGTCCGCCGAAAATGGGGATGGGTGCATGGCGCGCAACACAAGATGCCTGTTTTCATCAATATGTACACCCTTTTCCTTTGCAAAGTTTCCCCATAACATGAAGACAAGGTTTTTCTTTTGGGTATTGAGAATGTTGATAACAGCGTCCGTAAAGATCTGCCATCCTATGCCAGCATGGCTGTTGGGCTGGTTTGCCTTCACTGTAAGGCTCGCATTGAGCAAGAGCACACCCTGTTTGGCCCATTGTGTTAGGTCTCCATGGTTGCGTGGCATTTTGATGCCCAGGTCTGCTTCAATTTCCTTGTAAATGTTGATCAGTGAGGGTGGGGGCTTGATTCCTTTTTGCACTGAAAAGCTGAGGCCATGGGCCTGATTGGGCCCGTGATATGGATCCTGACCAATGATTACAACCTTTACATCCTCAATGTCTGTGGTATTGAAGGCATTGAATATGAGTGGACCTGGAGGATAAATGACCTGTTTGCTTTCAATTTCATTCTTGAGCAACGCAACAATTCCAAGGAAATAATCTTTTTTGAATTCACCAGAGAGGGCTTTTTTCCAGCCAGGAGAAATTTTTACATCCATTGTTCACATCACTTCTTGTCTGCAAGCTAAAAAAAATTATCTTTGCACTCATTAAAGATATCAAGGTCCCGTAGCTCAGTTGGATAGAGCGGCAGCCTTCTAAGCTGTAGGTCATTGGTTCGAATCCAATCGGGATCACACTTCTCTGCTTTTCAACATCCAATTGCTTTATCCTCATTTTATATCTTTTCTTCTGCAAATAATTCCATAAGGGTTGTGTTTGATATCCTCGTTTTTGAGGGCTGACAATTGTCCATTTGATTTGCACTTCACCAGATATGGGTTTTCCACAGCCATGTGGATAGCCCCAATTAATTCAATGAATCAGCGCTTTATTCATTATCATTGTGCTCCTAAAAATGTTAAATTATGATCAAAAGATTTCTGTTCTCCTTTCTGTTGGTACTGGGATGCGGGTTTCTATCCTTTGCCCAACAAAAAGAAATTTCAGGTACTGTTTCCGGAGATGATGGTACACCGCTTGCTGGTGCAACCATCACAGTAAAAGGTTCCAAAATTGCCACAAGCACTGGCTCAAATGGTACCTTTAAAATTAACCTCCCTGGAAAATCAGACATCATCGTAATAAGTTTTACGAATTATATCTCAAAAGAAATTGTGGTTGGTAACCTTACCACTTTCAACATCTCTTTAAAACCTGCAGCTGCAGAACTTGAAAATGTAGTTGTTACAGTACTTGGCTTCCAAGAAAAGGCTGACAAATTTGGTACCGCCAGCTCAAAAATTGGTGCGCCAGAAGTTGTTCGTTCTGGTGAAACCGGCTTGTTGCAGGGCATGGCAGGAAAAGCATCCGGCGTTTCAATCACCAGATCAACTGGTGATCCTGGTGCAGGAGCAAACATCAGGATCAGGGGTGCCAATACCATTACAGGGGCATCTGAACCTTTGATCATCTTGGACGGAGTACCCATCAGCAATTCAGAAATTCATGGAAACGGTTCCAGTTCTACCGGAACCGGCGTTGTTCAGCAATCCAGGCTCAACGATATCAATGCCAATGACATAGAAAGCATTCAGGTTTTAAAAGGCGCTTCTGCCTCAGCCTTGTGGGGTTCGAGGGCAGCCAATGGCGTACTTGTAATAACAACGAAAAAAGGAAAGGCTGGTGGATTGAACATTTCATTCAGTTCCTCATATTCTGTTGATGAAATCAACAGGAAACATCCCATGCAACAGATCTTTGGTCAAGGTTCAGCAGGGAGATACAGCGCCATAGCAACCAACTCTTGGGGTGATAAGATTTCTGAGCGCACAGGTGGTGAAGATGTTGTATCAGGCACTGCTTATTTCCAGGGTTATCAAACGGGAAATAAATACTATGCTGTAGCACCAGGAACAGCTGCAAATGTTCACGGCGGAAAAAATAGCAAGAATACATTTGCTGACAAAAACTTCGATGCGGTATTTGGAAAAGGTCATTTCTGGCAAAATTCACTTTCCCTGAGTGGTGGAAATGACAAGTCCAAATTTTTTCTTGGTCTTGAAAATTTATCACAATCTGGCATCATGAGAGCCAACAGCAATTACATCCGTAATTCTGTTCGTTTCAATTCTGACCACAATTTTGGAAAGTACATCAAATTCAGCAACAAGGCGGCTTTTATCAATGTAAAGTCTGACAGGATCCAAAACAATTCAAACACCGCCGGTTTGTACCTTGGTTTGCTCAGGACCGCTCCAGATTTTGACAATTCAGATTATATTGGAAGTTATTTTGACGCCAATGGTGTAGAATTCAGGAACAGGCACAGGTCTTACCGCAGATACCTTGGCGATAATGTTCAGCCTACTTTCAACAATCCCCTGTGGACCATTTTCAATCAAACTGCAAATTCCAATGTCAACCGTTTCCTTCTTTCTTCTGAGGTTACATCAAATCCATTTCCTTGGTTGGACCTTATCCTTAGAAGCGGCATTGATGCAAGCAATGATGGACGCGTGTATTTCTTCCCAGTAGGTTCTGCAGGAGAAAGGTCTGTAGGCAGTTACAGGAATGAAAAAATCGGTGAAATTGAAAAGAACATCGATTTGATTGCAAGGGCTACATCTGCGTTGTCAGAAGACCTCAAGGGTACCCTGATTGTTGGTGCCAATGCCAATGACCGCAGAAGAGAAATCCTTTATGCTGAAGCCAAGAATTTTTTGGACAACATCAATCTTCAAAACTTTATTCTTTCTTCAGATGCCAATACAAATGTAATCAACAGCCTTTTGCACAGAAGTTCCAACCGTGGGTACACGACTGCAAATCTTGAGTACAAGGACCAGCTTTTTGTGAATGTTTCAGGTGCACTGGAAGCAGCTTCAACCATCAGCAATAATTTCTTCTATCCTTCTGCAGATGTGGCATGGCAATTCAGCAAGCTGCCTGCCTTTAAAAATGAGAAATTTTTGAGTTTCGGTAAAATTAGGCTTGCATGGGGTAAGGTGGGTGTTCAACCAACTGCGTATAATTTTGTAACCACCTATGAAACTGGCGTGTACAATGCTTACGATGAAGGATTGGCTACAACCAATTTTGGCGGTGGATACAGGTTGGACAATGTGAAAGGGAACAACAACTTAAAGCCTGAAGTAAAAACAGAGTGGGAAGTGGGAACAGATTTGCGTTTCCTCAACAACAAACTGAGTCTGTCGATGTCCTACTATCAAAATAAAACCACGGATATTCTTTTGAACGTGGGCCTTCCACCCTCAAGTGGATTTACCAGCCAGTACAGCAATGCTGCGAACATGGAAAACAAGGGGTTTGAAGCCGATTTAAAATATGATCTGGTGAAAAAGAAAGACCTGAACCTTCAGGTGTTTTCAAATTTTAGCAGAAACCGCAACAAGGTGATAAGCCTGAGTGGTACCGGCACAATTGACCTGACCTCTCAGTCAGTGAGTTCAAGGGCAGTTGAGGGATATCAGCTTGGTGTGCTTTGGGGTCCACGGGCCTTGAGGGACGACAAGGGTAATTTTATTTTGGATGCCAACGGTTTCCCCAATGTTGACAATGAACAGGGGGTAATTGGAGATCCAAACCCTGATTGGAGGGGTGGTGCAGGTTTTTCAGCAAGCTACAAAAGCCTCGATTTCAACATCCTTTTTGAGACAGCACAAGGTGGAGACATTTCACAAGGAACCAAGTCCGTATTGTATAATTTCGGAACCCATGAGGATGTTGGAAAAGAAATTACCTTGACTGAAACATTGAAAAATGTAAATGGTGTTTCTTTCCCTGCTGGAACCAAGGTTAGAGGCAATATCGGAAATTATGGTAAGGGAAATGTTTTGTTGGATGAAGCCTGGTATACTTCACGTGGAGCTGGTCTGGGTGCTGCTGCGATCCGTGAATTTTTCATAGGCGATGCAAGCTGGACAAGGTTGAGGGAAGTTTCTTTGGGATATACACTCAGCACACCATCTTTCAAAAAGGCTACAAAATTCAGTTCAATGCGTTTTTCATTGACAGGCAGAAATTTGTTCCTCTGGACAGATATCGTTGGCTTTGACCCTGAAGTCAATCAATCAGGTGTTAACAATGGATTTGGTCAGGAGTATTTCACCAATCCAAGCACACGTTCCTGGTTGTTCACTGTTAAACTGAATTTCTAATCGCAATCTTCAAATTACAAACATGAAAAAAATATTCATTATAGCAGTTTTAGCCAGTTTGATGGTTTCCTGCTCAAAAGTATACGAGGGTCAGAATGTTGATCCCAACAATCCCACATCGGTCAATGCAGAAACCTTGCTGAGAGGAATCGAATTGGCCAACATCACCGTTCAGGTAAGTCACATACAGCGCATTACTGGAATGTGGATGGGACAATACAAGGGTGCTGCGCTTCTTTACAAAAGTTTGGGAGAATACAGCATATCAGGAGAAGAATCCAATGATACCTGGACATACATTTATCAAAGCATTGCAAAGCAGGCCAGTGTGATCAGGGAAAAACTTCCCAGCAACAAGTCGTATTCAGGTATTACCAAGATCATTGAAGCCAATGCCCTTGGAACTGCTGCAGCTTTGTATGGCGACATTCCTTTTTCAGAAAGGGCCAATGATGCATTTCCTGTACCAAAATTTGACAAACAGGTTGATGTATATGCCGGAATTCAAAAGTTGTTGGATGAGGCCATTGTAGATTTGACCCCGGTATCTGCTTCGGCAGTGATTTCTAACGATATTTTCTTTGCAGGAAAAAGCACCACCTGGTTGAGGATTGCCTATACCTTAAAAGCCAGGTACTTCATGGAAACAAGGGATTATGCAAAGGCTTATGCCGCCGCACTCAATGGCATCAATGCCTTGACTCTTTCCTGGAAATTCTTCCCCCCTGCCTTGGTTGCCGATGGCGATTTCAACCTGTTGAATACCCTTATTGATCAGCGTGGCGGATACCTGGCTACTGCAGGGTCTTACATGCATGAAAATCTCTTGAAAGCGGCTGCAGTTGGAAATAGAAACAATACCAAGACCAATGAGGATGCCAGGTTGAAATACTACAAAATTACAGGGACTGCAGCCTCAACTGAATTGGGGGTAGCTGCTAAAAATGCACCCATGCCTTTGGTGACCTATGAAGAGAACCTGTTGATCCTTGCAGAAGCCGGCTTGAGAACGGTTGGTTTTGCCGAAGGACTTCTCCAGCTGAACAAACTGAGGGCTGTATTAAAATCCAACCTTGGTTTGGCTGCAGCACCTGCAACAGGAGGTACCATCTTGTATGAGCCTTATGTTGCTGCTGATTTCAATCCAGGGGGAATTGAAAACAAAGGCTCACTTACTGCAGACAAGGCCTTGATGAAGGAAATCATTGAAGAGCGTTATGTTTCTCTGTACGGTACAATTATACCTTTCAATGATGCCAGGAGGTTGCGCAAGACCGAAAATGATGTAAATGTTCCAATTCCCTTTACAACGCCAACGGCTACCCAACACCCGGAGCGGGTGATTTATGCACAAAATGAAATCAATGCAAATCCTAATACGCCAAAACCTTTACCGGATTTGTATTTGAAAACACAAGTGAATCAATAAACTTTTTATGATGTTCAAGGCTCTTCAATTTGGGGAGCCTTGTTTTTTGATTGATGAACACACAATACCTCCCGAATGAACAGAAGAATTGTTTTCGTTTTGGCACTGATCATGTCTGCACACATCTTTGTTGTTGCACAGAAAAAAACAGTCATTGACGGGGTAATGTCAGCGAAAAACCAGGCCATTGCCAATCTTGAGCGGCAGCATGATTATTATAAACAACAGGCCCTTCAAATTTGGAATTTTGCAGAAGTTGGGTACAAGGAAATCAAGAGTTCTTCGTTGCTCAAGAAAACGTTGCTTGATCATGGCTTCACCATAGACTCAGGGGTTGCAGGGATACCTACAGCTTTTGTTGCTACATATGGATCTGGTTCTCCTGTGATTGGAATATTGGCAGAATTTGATGCACTTCCAGGGCTTTCTCAGGATGCTACGCCTGAAAAATTATCCTTGGGAGGAATCGCTGGCCATGCCTGTGGCCACCACTTGTTTGGTGTGGCCTCCTCTGCATCCGCCATCGAACTGAAGCATCACATTGAGAAAAACAAGATTTCCGGTACGATCAAAGTATTTGGAACACCTGCAGAAGAAGGTGGTTCAGGAAAAGTATACATGGTCAGGGAAGGCCTGTTCAACAATGTAGATGTGGTGATGCATTGGCATCCTGACAGCAAGAATGAAGCCAATCCATACACTTCATTGGCAAATAAAACTGCAAAATTCAGGTTCAAAGGAACATCCGCACATGCATCAGCCTACCCGCAAAATGGCCGCTCCGCTTTGGATGGGGTTGAGTCAATGAACTTCATGGCCAACTTGATGCGGGAACATATTCCTTCTGATACCAGAATGCATTATATCATAACCAACGGGGGTAAAGCTCCGAATGTAGTTCCTGATTTTGCTGAAGTATATTATTACATGCGACATCCCCGCAGGAATGTGCTCATGGAGTTGTTTGATCGCCTGGTAAATGCAGCCGAAGGTGCCGCGCTTGGCACAGGTACGAAAATGGAATACGAAATCATAGGAGGTGTATATGAAGTCCTGCCCGTGGATGTACTGTCCAGGTACATGCATGAAAACATGTCCAAGGTGGGAGGTGTAACCTACACTTCAGATGAAGTTGAATTTGGAAAAAAGATTCAACAATCGTTGATAGGGGAAAGGCCTTCAATATCCGATGCATCCAAGATCAAGCCGTACAAGGAACTGGGTGAAGACAACCGCTCAGGTGGCTCTACCGATGTTGCTGATGTCAGCTGGGTGGTTCCAACAGTTGGTTTAAGGGCTGCCACTTGGATTCCCGGTACTCCTTCTCACAGCTGGCAGGCTGTTGCATCCGGTGGAACTGAGATAGGCATCAAGGGCATGATGGTGGCTGCAAAAACCTTGACGCTTATGGGAATTGACCTGCTCAGCGACAATTCAATCATTGAACGGGCAAAGGCGGAATGGAAAGCGTCACGTGGAGCGGATTTCAAATACATTCCTCTGATCGGAAACCGAAAGCCTGCATTGAATTACAGGGACTGATGGATTTATCCTTGAACCAATACCTGCAATGACAGAGCTTCCCTCCATACTGTGGATTATCGGTACAACAGTATTCGTTACCTGGTCTTCGGGCAAGTCCGCAGGATTTTTTTCAAGGCTGTACAAATGGATTCCACCCATATTGTTTTTGTATTTGCTTCCTACTGTTGCCACCAATATGGGACTTGTTGAAAGAGGGAATGCAATTCGGGAAATTTCCATGAACATCGTTCTGCCGATAAGTCTCATTTTACTGACCTCCATCATTCACATTCCAGACCTTCTCAAAGTCACGCGTCAAGGACTGGTGGTTTTTTTGTTCGGAACAGCGGGTATCGTTATTGGCGGCCCTGTTTCATTGTTCATTTATGGCTTGTTTGATCCGGCAGTATTATCAGGGCTAGGTGAACATGCAACCTGGAGAGGATTGATCTGCATCGCAGGCAGCTGGATCAATGGTACACCCGGGCTGCTCAGCATGAAAGAGATTTACGGAAGCAGTGAGTCCCTTTTCATGACTTCACTCGCAACTGACGTTATTTTGCAAAACATCTGGATGTTTTTCTTGCTCTATTCGGTAAAAATTCAGCATCCCATCAATCTCTGGCTAACCGGGAAAAAGGAAATTGATTTTGCATTGATCGAAAAGCAAAGAGAAGACAAGACCCCATTTGTGAAAAAGAAATACCAGGGCTATTTCGTTCAGTTTGTGGCATTGTGTCTGGTTTATCTTTTGGTAATCCTTTCATCTGATGTTTCATCTGCTTATTTTACCAATAAAGTTCAGCTCAAAGACGCTGATTCTTTTTCCTTTCTTGAAAAAAAATCTTTTTGGCTGATTTTATTTTCTACTTCATTTGGTTTGCTTTTATCAATGACCAATCTCCTTAAAAATGCAGTCCAATCCTGGACAAAATTGGGGAATGCCCTGTTGTTTTTTGTCATAGCCTCAATAGGTTCACAACTTGAATTGGGCAACATCAAATTGGATTACTCATTTTTTATCATCGGCATCTTATGGCTTATGATGCATTTATTTTTTTTGGTTGTTGGTGCAAAGCTGATGAAAGCTCCGTGGCACTATATTGCCATAGGAAGTCAGGCAAACATTGGTGGACCTGCCTCTGCATCCGTTGTTGCAGTTTCATTTCATCTTGGACTGGCCTCTCTAGGCATCATCCTGGGTGTACTCAGCAACGTCATTGGCAACTATGCAAATTTGATTACAGGTGCTTTGTTCCAATGGGTTGCTTTTTGATCGTTTCTTATTTTTAAATAATTACTTTTTTAATTTATCCCAATATTTTCGAATAGCCATATTTTATCATTGGGTCTTTAAATACTGTGACTTTCTTTATTTACAAGTATAACCTAGTGTGGTTTTACCGTAGAACATTCCAAGACCTTGCTGGAAATCGCCTGTTTGAGTGAGTTGTGTGATATACCCATCTGCGTTCATTGAAAATGATCCAAAACCGCTCGTCCAGGTGTCAATGAGTGAACCTGTAGCAGGGTCATAAATCTTAGTTACCATGGTTTTTATCGGATATTTTTGTTTTCTTCCATAGTTAAAAATTGGCGTGTAAATATAATTTTCAAATCCATCAGCAAATGGGTAAATAAAAGTAGTTGATTTTATTGTTTCATCATATGTAATTATAGACTCTAATATTTTCTTATTGCTTGATGCAACAACCATCAAACACGAAGTTAGATTATTGGCGCCATCATATGTATATGATGTCTTGTAGGTGGGGAGTTTTGCGCCATTGATAAACTTATTTTTAGTTACTAGATATCCTGAATCATTGTATATATACTCGAAGATTACATCATCAGAATTAGGATTCGATAAATTATCTTTGGTTGTGTATTTTTTTATCTGTTGCGTGGCTGGGTCAATTGAGAGCATTTCATATTTGCTTATTAAAATTCCATCAGCCTGGTAAGTAAATACACTTTCTTTTAGCATGATATTTCTGATACTGTCGTACAAGATTAATTTAGATGGCCTGTTTACATAGTCATAGTAAACTGTCATCGAGAAATCACTTTTGTTGTTTGCATTGTAATTGCTGATAGATATTATCTGGCAATTTTTTTGAGCAACAATTCCTGTTCCCGGTACTACAGCATTTGATGATGCGCTAGGACTGCTTGGGCCAGCACTATTTATGGCAGTAACCGTAAATGTATAGGAAATACCATTTGTTAGTCCGGTAATGGTAATTGGACTTTTTACACCTGTTGCAGTAATGTTTCCTGGAGAAGATGTAACGATATAACTTGTAATCGTACCACCACCATTACTTGCAGGTTCTGAAAATACAAGTGTAGCAGATAGATTATTGGCTGACGCTACTATATTTGTTGGTGCTCCCGGTATGGTGACTGGGACAGCTGTTTTTTCTTTTGAGCATCCTAAAATTAGGATACAAAAAATTGAAGCATAGCAATATTTATCTAGTATATTTTTATTGAATATATAGCCTAATAACATTTATTTATTTTTTAATATTCTCTTTCGTTAATTAAGAATCACAAGAATTGTTTTAATTGTACCGTTTAGATCTACATGAACTGCATATGTCCCCTTATTTACACCCATGTTTATAGGAATTTTTAGGTGTTGACCCGTGAATAATACTTTTTGAGTTTGCTGTATTATAACTCCTTGCATATCTGTGACTATAATTTTTGACAATAATGTTGTTGGGTTGGTAAAATAAACATTCACAGTGAATTGCCCATTAGTTGTTGGATTTGGATATGACTTTATATCAATTGAGTCAGTTTTGAATGTTGTAGTATTGCTCAACAAGACCACAAACTCTTCTGAAGTATCCCAACAATAATTATCAGAACTGGTCTCCACTTTATAAACTCCTATAGGGGGATTGGTAAAGTTAAATCCTGAAACACCATTGACAAGTGTGTTATTTTGGTACCAGCGATAGTAATTAGAATTGCTGCTGGTTAAAGTATTTCCGGCAACTGAAATTACTGGTATTTTATTCTGGTTGTTGATTACAATTACTTTTTCAGAGGAAGCCGAATAACAAGGGTTACCGGTATATGTTCCTTTTAAGCTTATGGTATCTGTTTTTTTAACCATAATTGATTGAGTGGTGTCACCGGTACTCCATAGGTATTTGTCATATTGATTTTTACTTATAAATAGTATACTATCCTTAAAACATATTTTAGTCCCAGTATAAGCACCTGCGTTTATTTCCGCCTTTATTGGTGCGCTTTGTGGGTTGAGTGTTGTCACCAACGTATTGCTGGCACTACTTTTACAGCCATTGTTTGTAAGAATGGCACTATAACTTCCACTCGAGTTTACAGTCAAATTGGATAAGGTAGCTCCAGGAATAGGTATTCCATTTTGTAACCATTGATTTCCGGTTAATGAATTGCTGCTTAGTAAAACGTTTCCGCCAGCACAGAAGACCAATGGGCCATTGGCACTGACTAAAGGTGCATTTGGGGTTGGAGAAACTACTATAGTTTTTGTTTCGCTTTGTACACTGAAACATCCATTTACTTTTATAGCCAAACTGTATATGCCTGCAGTTCCTGCTGTGAAGCTGGAAGTTTTAGCACCTGTAATGGTGTTTCCGTTTAATTTCCATAAATAATCATCAGCATTAGTGACACTACTTGTCATTACAATATTTTCTCCTGAACAAATTGTTGTGGAGCCGCTAATATTAATTATCGGGCTTGTTGGTGCAGGATTAAAATTTATTGTTCTGGAAGCTGTATCAGATATGCATCCATTCACATTGCTGATTACAGAATAAGTGCCGCTGTTTTTGACTGATATCGAAGAACCATTTGATCCTGCTAGCATCAATCCATCCTTGTACCATTGGTTCTGATTGGTTGAAGCCGAAAGTACTACACTATCACCAATGCAAAGAGAAATAGATCCGGTGGTTGTCAATGTTGGTTTGATTGCTTTTGTTACATTTATTTTAATGGTATCTGCTGAGCTCAAACAATAGCCAGATCTTTGCGACGTGACATGGTATATTCCAGGCTCAGTTACGGTTATTGAAGGACCTGTTACTCCAGCCATTACCAGACTATCTTTGTACCAAACGTTTCCAGCATTGACTGTAGAATTTAGCGTTACTGAGGATCCTGCGCAGAAAGATTTGCTTCCGCTTGGAATCAATGTTGGTTTCTCAGTTGAAGGTTTTACGACTATCTCAACCGATGCGGAGATATTTTTACAACCGTTTTGATCTGTAACCACAAGACTGTAGAAGCCGGATGATTTAGCCGTATAAACTTTTCCAGTAGCACCATTGATCATGTTATTTCCATTGTACCATTGCTTACCCAAATTACCATCATTTGAAATGAATACACTGTCACCATTGCAAATTTGAGTTGAAGTTGAAGTTAATACTGGAACAGGAGGATTTTGATTTACAGTAATAGAAATCTTATCAGAGTTGGATGTGCAGCCATTGCTGGAAGTCACTTTAACAAAGTAATTTCCACTTGAATCAGCCAAGAATCCTTGTCCAGTACCTCTTATGGAACTTGATCCATCTCTATACCAAGTATTAGAAGTAGTTGAAGTAGAAGACAACTGAATACTTGTTCCTTGGCATACGATAGTGTTTCCATTTGCGCCTACCTGTGGTTTTTCTGGAGAATCTTTTACTAATAAGTTGAATTCATTGGAGTATACATAACAACCGTTATCGTTATAATTGAGACGTTTATAGGTACCCGCTTGTTTTGCATATGTGATAGTGTCTGATATTCCGGATTGAATATTATTAAAAACCCAGAATGAATTTGAATTTGAATTTGTTGACAATTTGACACTATCGCCCTGACATATTGTTTGGGATCCCTGAATATTAATGATAGGTTTTGTAGGACAATCTAGCGTTCTTGACCCTGTTCTTTTATAATCTCCTTGGAAGGTCCCCCAAACTGGTTTAAGTATGGGTTTACTATCTGGGTCTGCAAGTTGCCCTTTATCAAAAGCCGAGATAATGTTCATCACAGTAAATGGCATTTCACTAATACTGCATAATGATGCCTTGTTATTGATCAGGTTATTTTGATTGAAATTAAAAGATAGTGATGGGTTTACAGTGTTTGTATTGGGATTGTCGTATATCGCAAAATATTGTCCACCCTGTGTCCCAGCATATACCATATTATTTATGGATAGTAAATTGGCTGTAATAGGAGAGTTGGATTCATATTTCCATCTGACTACATTTGATGTGTCAATTGACACCAATTTCCCCTCAGATGTTGCAAAAATTATATTTCCGTAGTCAGTTACTGATGGAGTTGACTTAATTGAGCCAGAAGATTGATGTGTCCAAATGATACTTCCATTTGTTGGATTTAGCTTTATGAATTTACCTTTACTTGTTCCAACATAAACAAATCCATTTCCGTCAATAACAGGTGAGCATTCAATGGCTTCTGAAACAGGTGTTGACCATTTTTGTTGTACGCTGCCATTTGTCAATAAATCAATTTTGATGACTTTTCCAGAATTAGTACCGAAATACAGACTATTGTTTAGGTCTACGGCAGCAGATTTTGATATTGTTTCACCTAAGTTGAATTGCCATTTCGGAGTTGTTTGTACAGTATTTGTTTTGATATCAAATCCATACAAAGTTCCTGTCTGACTTACAAATACCAATTTTCTGTCGCCTGTAATTATCGCTGAGGCATTAATTGGGGCATCACAAATTAGATTCCATGCAATTTTACCTGTCTTGTAATCAACTGCAAAGAAGTTTTTGTTGGATACTCCAACATAAATCCTACTCAAGACCGAATCTATTGTTGGCGTCACTTGAGATAAACCACCTAAAGGAATAGTAGACCATAGTGGAGCTCCAGTTTTGTCAAAACCATTAAGGCTACTTCCCGATGTGATGAAAACAGAAGAGTCTGAAGAAACAGAGGGGGTAGTGAATATTTTTGAACTTACAACCAATGAGAAGGTAGCATTTCCCAATTTATCCAGTTTTACAATTGAAGATCCATTTACAGGATCAAATGTTGAATCTGCGGTATATATAACATCTGGATTTAAAGCTGTAATTCCACCAAGAATCCCCCCCTTGAATTTTTGTGACATCGCGGTTAAGCTTATTGTAGAATAGGTAGAGTCTTTTGCCCCATCATTGTCTTCGATAACCAATTTTACATTATTTGTTCCTTGTGAATAGTAATGTATAAAAACTGAGTCTGTGTTATTGACTAAACTATCATTTACATACCATTTTATTTTTTCTATACGTCCATCAGTATCGAAGCAATTTACTGATGATTGCGCGATTCTCACCTTGTTGAAAAATCCCACGTTTGTATGAGATTTATCCATTAAACCTTTTGCGACTGGATTTTTATTAAAAGGAGTAGCTGAAACAATGTTGCTGTAGTCACTTATCGCACCTTCAACATTGACCACTCTCAAACGATAGAAATATTTTTTATTGATTTCTAGTTTATTTTTATCTATGTAAGTTGCTATTGATCCATTGACGCTATCTATTAAAGTAGAAGGAACGTTTGCAGTGTCTCTGTATATGTAAGTTTTTTTATATCGGAGGCTATCACCTCTTAAAGACCAATTGAGGGTATCAACTTTATTTCCGGGCTTGACAACATTGAAAATTGGTTTTTCTACAAACGTTTGAAAATTCCCAACCGCTGACCAAGGCCCAAAACCATTTTTGTCACCGCTCCGTACTCTCCAATAATAATTCGTATTTGGAAGAATTTTCGTGGAATCAATTACTTGGTAACTATTTTTCGCCAATTGTAGGTTGAACCCGTTTAAAAACGATTTAAATGTGGAATCATTGGTAATCTGAATTTCTTTTTTGGTTGCTATTGTATCTGTATTCCAACTAAATGAAGGCATAAGACCCATTCCTTTTTGGTTGTTTGTTGGGCTTACTAATGTTGGCTCACCAAAAGTAGAAATTTTAATTGCATTGCTGATCGCACTTTCCACATTTTCATTATTCACAAGTGATACTCCGTAATAAACTGTTCTTCCTAGGTTTAGTGTATCATTAAAGGAAAATCTTGTTACTGTTGAATCATATATTTTCATTGATCCTACTGTCAATCCTTTATAGATTTTTATAGATTTTATTCTGCTACTATCAAAGTTTATATTTAGTCGAATATTATTTCCTGAAATAAAATTGGTGTCAGAAATTACAGCTGGGTTTATTTTGGTCTGGAATTTCAATGTATTTGACCATAGGCTGGTTGAGTTTGAATCTTTCACTAAAACTCTCCAATAGTAATTGGTGTTTTGTATTAATTTATTTTTTTCAAGAGGAAAATTATTTGTTAGAGTTGTTGTTGAGTCAATAATTGTAAAATCTTCTGATTTACTTGATTGAAGTTTATATATGATTTTAGAAGAAGCACCAGTCCACTTCAATGTATCCGAAAAACCTACCGATTTTGCATTGTTAACCGGGCTTGTAAAGGAAGGGCGATCATAAATAATTATATTGGCAGGATCGCTGAAATCACTTGTTGACAAGTCTCTTTTTACCGACTGTACCCTATAATTGTATTTGTTTCCATATTCAACAGTTGAATCTAAAATAGAAGTGACATTTGCTGTTGCTGACTCAAAATAGAGAGCAGTTGGAAGGGAATCAACACTGCTTTTATATACACGATATTTCAATATTGAGCTAGTGTCAATGATTTTCCATGAAATCGATATTTTTTTATCAATTGCCGAAATACTTGTTATTTGTGGCGCAGGAATTCCTATAATTGATTCAATAGCACCCAAATCAGGTTTTGATCCTGCGGGTAAAGGTCTGTTTTGTGAATAAAAGTCATTTTTAGGCACAATTGAGGTATCTAATCCTATACCTATGGCTCTACTGGCTTTTGATAATGAAAAATCACCATTTGTTGTATTGCTAAATGAAGGGCTGTATCCAACATAATTATTTCTTGACTTTGACTTGTAATTTTTGTAGTTTGTATTATTTGTCAATTCAGCATTAATAAAATTGTAGGATATATCAATTAGTGACGTAGAACTGTCGCCATTGTATACCATATTGAACTGGAAATCTGTACCTCCTGTTTTGTTAAAGATATTGTTGTAAACATAGTTTTTTGCAGAACTATAACTATCGAACCTTATAAAGGAATTGGAGTTACTTGCTGATTTGTAAAAAGTATTATTAATCACAAAATTTGAATCACTTCCACTCATATATATATCAACAAGGTTGGTATTATTGAAGATATTACTATACATCTTCAATTTTGAATTACTCGCATTGATAAGCTGTCCATTACATGACACATTTTGTTGGTTAAATCGATTTTGAGAAATAATGCTGTTTGAACCTAGGTTAATGTGACCTGAGCAATTATTGAATATTGTTTTTTCGATAATAGAGTTTGCTCCACCAGAAATAATACTATTGCAATTTGAAGTAATTGTATTTACGGTGCAATTAGAAATCATAAATGGTTTCGATGTTGTAGAATATAGTGAGCCATTAAACTGTTCAAACCTGAATCCAATAATTTTAAGTCCAGTTGTATCATATATATACGACATGTTGTTTTTAGGACCTATTAATGAAGTGTAATTATTTACATCACTTCCATTAACAACTGTTTTTCCAATATCTGTTGTGTCTTTACTCAATATAAACATCGATGCTATTGTGATAGAGCTGTCAACAGACAATCTTTCCTTGTAAATACCTGCCTTGACAATAATGGTGTCCCCTTTATTCGCAATGTTAATTGCACCTTGTATTGTATTTATTGGGTCACTTGTGGATCCAATTCCATTGATTGCATAAGATTTGTCTACATAAAATATATTGCCTGCGTTTATCGCTAAAATGTTTTTGCTACTATCGCTTACAGCGCCAACACTATCAATTGCTTTGACATAATAATAATAATCAGTTCCTTTGTCTATTAATGAGTCATTAAAAAAGTTTGTTTTAATTCCTGTTTTGTATAAGTTGATAGACGATCTAGATTTTCCCTTGTATATAGTAAAGCTCGAAGCTTTTCCTGTAGTATCATTCCAAGTTATTTTAATTCTTCTTGGAGCACTTTGATACTGAAGATTAATTGGTGGGGATAGGGGTTTGTTGGGTCTGACACTTATCGAATTTGAAAATGAACTCTTTTGAAATAGACTATTCCCAGCTTTTATTCTGTAATAATATCTTGTTAGATTAGTTAGATTTGATGAGTCTATGTATGACACAACCAATGCTGATACAGAGTCAAATGGGCTTAAATTCGAATTTTCAGCTATTTCATTTGTGGATTTGTATAAGTAATATTTTAAAAGTGAAGGATTATTTAAATTTGACCATTGTATATTTACTTTTTTGTCTCCACCTTCTATGTTGGTTATAGATGGTGCATTGATAGCATAGATACTCTCAATAGCTCCCAAATCCATTTTTGAACCCGTTGGATTGGGTCTGTTGTTTCCATAATAATCTTTTGTCAGTTCTGATAATGCATTATTTCCATTTCCCAACCCTTTGCTGTAAATGGATAGGTTATAATTGCCTTTTGCAGTATCAGAGAATTCGAATTCTGCTGAGTAGTTTGTTACAGACGCAGTAGTATCAAAATTATCTATTCGTGGGATATTTTTTAAGACAAAATTTGAATTTCCAATTCCTATAATATTGTTGGAAAAAATTGCTTTAATGGGGTTCGTATTCCCCATATTTGACCCATTTATGTTGATATCAGTGGTATTACCTTGAATGATATTATTGATTATTTTAATATTTCCACGTCCCCATGTATCCAAACGTATACCTTCTGATTTGTTTCCAATTATTGTATTATTAGTGATATCATTTGAATTTATTGTTGAATTTGACCAGTCATTTGCATTTATTCTTATTGATGGAACGGTATTGTTTGTGAAAATATTATTTCGAATGATTCCATTGCTTCCATTCATACTGATCAGATAGCTGTTGCTGTTTGCATTAGAATTTCCATTCAAAACAAACATGTTGTTTTCAATAATGTGTGCGTATGATCTTGAACTATTATTATTGTTAAAATTGAAAATTGGATTGCTGCTGCTATTGTTTCCGGTGAAGTAAGAATTTCTGATTATAACTGAGTCATTGAACGTTGCTACATTTCCACAGCATGCGTAATTAGAGGGTCCGTTGTTATTGAATTTACAGCTATCAAAGACCAAAAAGCTCCCATTAAACGAACCATTTCCTGATTGGTTTTTATTGAATTGACATTTATAGAAATTAAATCTCTGTAAATTGTTGAAAACATAGTTGCTTGCATTATTAAGAGACAAACCAAAAAGAGTATTGAAATTCATGTTGCTTGTTGTAGTTGAATCAATAAGCATATTTTTTGAACTACCCAACAATGCGCCATCAATAATTGTATTTTGTATTATTGAATCAGTGTTTGAATTTCTGTTTCCTATATCTGATGTTATTACAATAGGTCTAACTTTAAAATTCAGGCTTTCTTTATAAATACCTGGTTTAATCAATATGGTATCATTTGGCGTGACATACTTTAACGCCTTGGATATCTCAGAAAACGGCCGATCATTTGAACCTATTCCAGATATTGACGCTTTATTATCTACTATCCATTTTATTCCGTTACTGGCAATTACAATATCAGCACAATAGTCACTGGCTGCACCTACACTGTCAATTGCTTTAACTGAATAATAATAGGAAATCCCTCTTTTTATGGTTGTGTCAATAAATTCTGTATTTTTTATTCCTGATGAAAGAAGTACTTTGGTATTTGATGAAATACCTCTATAGATATTATAGGTAAAACTGCTTGAGTCGGTATGACTCCATTCTAATTTTATCAATGATGGAGAACTGAATGCTTTTGCATTTGTAACAGCTTCTGGTGATATATTGGCTCTCCCAATTCCCAAATTACTTGTATCACTTAAATTTCCATTCAAGTCCTTGGCTTTCAATCTGTAATAATAACGATCTTTATTGTTAATATTATTTAAATCTAAAATGGATATGCTGTCTTTAGATATTCTTTTGTAAGGTGTTGCTGCATCTAAAGTTTGATCTACATTAGGCCCAGATCGATACAAGTAAAATGAGTCTAAATTATCCTTGTATGGAATATTAAAATTGATGTTTAACTTTCTATCGCCTCCTTCAATTGAATTTATGGTGGGGGAGGGTAAAGAATAATTATTTTCAAATGCGCCTATGTCTGGTTTGCTGTTAAGCGGGAAAGGCCTGTTTTTATTTACTATGTCTTTCGACACTAATCTATCTGAAGTTCCTCTGCCAAGTAATTCACTTGATGAAGAAAGATTATAATTATTATTTTCTAATGACATGAATGCTGGGTTTCCCCCTACAATGTTACCTGAACTATCTTTTACAAGGAAGTTGGCAATATTGGCATTTGACCCCAATGGGTTATTGAGAAAATTGTTGTTAAAATATAGATGAACGCTTGAGGGAATAGATGAACCAAAAGAAAAGTTTTCATTTGGAAAAAAAATGTTGTTGGCAAGAATTGCCCTGTAGCTACTTGTTCCGAAGCTTATAGAATTTTTATTTCCGTTTACATTTTTAAAAATGAAATTATTATTTGTGATAAAAATAGAATCTGAAATATTGCTGTTGTTTATGTTTACAAGTGACGTAGCATAAACAAACAAATTGTTGGTAATTGAGTATTTTTGTTTTGCTTGTGAACTATAATTTGAGTTGATATCAATAATGTTATTGTAGTTATAACCGCTATTATTTAGCCAGAAATAATTCCCATCTATTACTGTAGTTCCTTGCATATTTATTTTAGAGGAAATACTATAAAATTGATTGTTTTTTATTTCAGAATTGATATTGGTTGTTATGAAATTATTACCTCCCATATTCCCACCAATATTTTTTAAAATATTGCTTAGAAAGATATATTTTTTAGAGTTATATTCATCATTGTGAAATCTCGAGTTGATATTTTGTATTGTTAGTCCACTCAATGAGATGGATTTATACGCACCTGTGGTAAAGCCATTAGAATAGTTGTTTGTTAAATTTGAGCCATCAAGTATGGTTTCTTGTAAGAAACTACTGTCATTATTCACAATAAAATAAGATGTTATATTAATATTGGAATCTATTGCATAAGGGATTGTATTTTTATAGATTCCCTTTTTCAACAATACACTATCTCCTGAAATACAGTTGTTTATGGCCGTTTGAATACTTTTGAATGGTGATTCCTCACTTCCTATATCGCTGTCATTTCCTGAATTGTCAACAAACCATGTTTTGCCCAGTGTAGATACCAAAATACTGTCTGTAAAATCACTGGCACTGTTGTTTCTGTCAATCGACTTGATTTTGTATTTGTATGTTTTGCCCCTGTTTACAGTAGTATCTACAAAGTAATTGTTCACCAATTGTGTAGTAAGAATATTTACTGTTCCATTTGCGCCATTAGCCCGATAAACATTGTATTTTATGGTATCAGAGGATGGTATTTTATCCCATGTGAGCCTTATCCTTGCGGGCGATGATGAACCTTTGAAATTCCCAGGTTTTGAAAGTATGTTCGTTGCGGTAATAACACTAGCGGTTGGTGAAAAGGAACTAGAATCTGCAATGGGTAGAATTGAACCTACTGTTTTGATTGCGTAATAATACAATACGCCATTTGAAACATTGGCAGAATCAATATAGTTGTTAGCAGATTGTACACTCACATAGCCAATAAAATCTCTTGCGTTCATGCTGCTCGATGTTGATCGATATACAGCAACACCTTTTACTTTTTCTCCAAAGTTATTGATCCAATTTATGCTAACCTTTCCGTTGGTACCTTCAATACTTTCAATTTTGGGGATAACCAATGAGTGAATGGTTTCAAATGCGCCAATTTCAGGGGATGATCCAATGGGATTGGGCCTAATTTTCCCATCGAGGTCAGCGTTTGCTATGCCAACTTCTGATCCAAGCCCTATGAAAGGGCTTTGACTACTTGGATAGTATGTATTTATAAACTTCAAATCCTGAAAAACATAATTTATTCCCGAGTTTGCAGTATCGGCAGTACCAAATCCAGTGTATTTATTCCAAGCCAGATATGTGACATTGTTCCTCAACTTTATTTTACTTCCAGAAGCAAATGAAAATTCTGAATTGCTATTGCGGTTGTTTGCGTTAAATAGGTTGTTCTGTATAAGGCAAATATTACTTGTTCCTTCCACCTTGATGGAATTGATATCATTGTTGAAAAATGTATTGTTTCTGATGATGGTTGAATCGGAGCTTGGGCTGCTGATATTGATTATATATCCCGTAGAAGAACCTGCACTGTTGTAGAACAGGTTATTTTCCAGTATACTTTTACTGTTTCCACAACAGCTTATACTAATCATTCCTGAACGTTCCGGCATCCAATTGTTACTGCTTATCGTATGGTTCTGAAAATTATTCCTTTTGATTTGTATGGCTTTTTGATTATCATAATTTGACAATCTAATTGTTCCGGAATTGTTGTTAAATAAATTATGAATGAGTTCTGTAATTCCATTGGTAAAGTTTATGAATCCTTCATTTAGGTTACCATTGTTGTTTATATCACAATCTTGTATCATTAGATACGATAAACCATTTGGACTATTGATCATTTGGGTGTAATTCTGTATGCGTAGTCCGAATACAATTACACTATCACCCCATCCATTATTTTGGCTATTGTATACAAATCCATTGTTTGTCTGCGTAGATCCATCCAATATGGTATTGGTGATATTCTGTCGCTTTGTGGTATCTCTGCAATATAAACTTGTCAGATAAATCTTTTTATTGTTAAGATTATTCAAGTTTATGTTTTCATTGTTATAGGTTCCGGGCATCAGGATAATCGTATCCTTGTTGGAGATTCTTGCAATGGCTGATGCAATTGTAGCACTGGTATCCCCACTAGTTGTTCCAGCTTTTACAAAATATGCCTTTTGTGCCGCTAGATTATTGGATACAGCAAGGGCTATCGTCAATAAGAAATACTTAAATTTTAACATATGTTTTGGTATAATTCAACCTAAACATAGATGAAAAACCTTGGATAATGGTATTTGAATTTACCTAATTCATAAACTGCAGAAAATCAAATTATTGGACGAAATAAAGACACTCGTCACATTGAGCTATTTTTTCTGCTCAATTTAACCAACGGATCAGCAATCCAAGAAAATTAAATGCATTATCACAATTCCCCCTTCTTCATCTCACCCATGGCATAATCCGCTGCCCTGGCTGTCAAGGCCATATAGGTGAGTGATGGATTTTGTGTGGATGTTGATGTCATGCAGGAGCCGTCGGTTACAAAAACATTCTTGCAAGAATGGAGCTGGTTCCATTTGTTGAGCAGGGAAGTCTTTGGATCGTGTCCCATCCTGACGCCACCCATTTCATGGATGTCTAAACCAGGAGCTTGTTTTGAATCTGTCGTGGTGATGTCCTGGAAGCCTGCCTTCTCAAACATGATGGTCATTTGTTCGAGATAGTCTTTGACCATTTTGTCGTCGTTGTTGTCATAATCAATGCTAATGCTCAACAAGGGCATGCCCCATTCATCTTTCTTGTTCTTGTCCAATGCAACAAAATTGCTTTCCTTGGGGATAGTTTCTCCCATCATGTGCGAGCCCACATTCCAAAGTCCAAATTCCTTTTTCTCAAGGTTGTTTTTCAATTCCACTCCAAAACCTTCGGTGTCCCTCTTTATGCCGCGGTTGGCAGAAAATCCTGCTGCATAGCCCCGGAGAAAGTCTGTTTCCTGTTTTTCCACGTTGCGGAACCTGGGAATATAGGCACTGGTATGGCTTCTGCCGTCTGTTGTTTTATCCAGGAATCCGTCATACTTGCCAGAGACCCTGGCCCTGTAATTGTGGAAGGCCACATATTTCCCCAACAATCCGTTGTCGTTCCCAAGTCCGTTGGGAAACCTCTTGGAAACAGAGTTCAGCAGGATAAGGTTTGAGTTGAGTGCAGCTGCATTGAGGAAAATGACCCGTGCAAAATATTCTGTGGCCTTATGGGTTTTGGCATCAATGACTGCCACACCTGATGCTTTTCCTGTTTTTTCATCATACAAGATGGAATGCACAATTGCATCTGAGACCATCGTCAGGTTTCCGGTTTTTTCGGCCCAGGGCAGCGTTACTGAATTGGAGCTGAAATATCCTCCAAACGGACATCCGCGTTGACACAGGTTTCTTTTTTGGCATTGCGCCCTGCCTTGTTCCAAATGAATTTTTTGCGGTACGGTAAGGTGTGCACACCTTCCATAGATGACATGCCTGTTTTCAAAATGCTGTTTCACAACATCACTGAAATAATTTTCTACGCAACTGAGTTCCAAGGGAGGCAGGAATTCGCCATCAGGCAGTGAAGCTATATTGTCTCGATTGCCCGAGATG
>Ga0222712_10001508_pt1 | contig 28593 bp, 17 predicted proteins | sample C33_657DmetaG_FD_165043 | JGI IMG/M metagenome (GOLD analysis project Ga0222712, IMG submission 165043) | Estuarine water microbial communities from San Francisco Bay, California, United States - C33_657D | ecosystem: Environmental > Aquatic > Marine > Unclassified | place: USA: California... | reverse complement strand
ATCTCCAGATATCAGTTTAACCCTGGAATCAGTAGAATAATTTACAATTGGGGCATTAACTCTATTTCTTTGTAGAATTAGAACGCCATTCTGACTATCAATTACGGGAGAAAGATTAGGATCTTGCGAATTAAATTGGATTGCCAGTGTTGTTGATCTATTCTTAGGAAGATCAGTTAATCTGTTTGTCTCATTAATTTCGGAACAAACAAGTCTTGTAGAAGAAACTCTGTTAACTTGATTTAATTCAACGGGTTCATAACCTTGATCAATAAATGAGATTTCGGATCCACCAGCACTTGTTCCAGAAACAGATCTTAATTCTGCTGAAACAGATGTTGTTTCTCCTGGAGTAATAACATTAAATTGTGGAACAATAGCGTTGTATTGGAAGTTTTGTGAAGCAAATACCTCCATTCCTCCAAGTGATCTTTCATCTGTGAAACTCAGTTGAGTATCACCAGATGGTCTGTTTGATCTACTAATTTGTAAGTAATACTTATCAATGTTTTTAGATGCTTTTAGAGCAGAATCAGTTGGCATATCATGAGTTGTGTTGATCTTAGTGAGAGAAACTCCATTTAATTCATACTTATAGCAAAGATCATTAACATTATGAGTTCTGGTTAAGGAACCGTCTATACCTCTTGTGCCAATACCAAGTGTTCCAGAACCAATGCTGTTATAGTAAATAATTTCATTATTAATCTTGACATATCCAGTTGAAGTTGAAATACCTTCAAAAGTAGCAAATGTTGAAGTGCTGGCAACAGAGATAGTTGTTGCATCAACCGCAAGATTGGCAGTTAAAAGAACTGGAGCAGTATTTGGTTCAATATCGGCAAGAGTAACCTTGTTATTATCTGCCATCATACCATGATTATAATGCTCAACTTCAACAACTCTACCATCATATAGATTGCTGATGAGAGAAGAAGATCCTCTAATATCAGTATTCGCCACAGCAACAGCAGTTGATCCTTCAAAGTAAACTAAATCTTGACCATCAGTAAACTCTTCACCTTGAACATTTGTTAGGTACAATGTATCAATTCCATTAATGTTAGAAACAGTGATTGTAGCACTAGATCCCTTAACAACATTACTGGTTGTAATTCCCAGAACATCACCTATCGCATAACCATTTCCTGGAGTTGTAATGGAAACTGCAGAAACAATATTTGAAGATATTGTTACAACACCGACCGCTCCAGAACCATTTCCAGTTACTGAATAGAATGACACTCCAGCAAATGTTCCGTTTGAATATCCAACGCCAGTATTGGTAAGTGAAAGAGCAGAAACTCTACTTCCAATATTTTCAATATATCCGTAAGGACCTGATGAGTTAGTTTCGCTTACCTTTCTACCTGGAATCAAAATACTACCCATTGTTGTTGTAGTTGTAATTCCAACTTTTAACTTTCTAGGTAATGTTTTAATTGGATTTGGAAGTAGTCTTGGGGTTTGACTATTTCTAGTCCCTAGTTTAGGATTATAGAAATAAACTGTGCCAAGATTTTGGGTAAACTGTGCTTTATAGAGAGTAAATTTGAGATCTTCAAATTGGCTTGGAGTCCAAATAGTTCCATTCTGTGATTTAAATAGACTCCCTCCTAAGTATTGCTTAGTTACAACTACACTTTCAGCATCTGGTAAATTCTGAGTATTTACAGTTCTTTCACCCATTCTTGCGATCCAAGTTTCATAATTATTTGAAGATGGTGAAAGAATTACAATCGCATATTCCTCACCTGGTTGTAGATAGACAGGTGATGGGAATGTAACTCTTGTGGCAACAGATCCATCAGAAGACGTATTGACCTGAGATGGTTCAAGAGTGACTCTTGCGAAGTCTTGAACCAATTGATCTGTTGGTGTTCCAAGCTCTACAGTTCTAAGTTCAACTGTAACTTTTTCATTTTCATCTTTGCTAGCAAAGAATAGATCAACAGAAGTCAAGAATGCTCCAGTTTCATCAACAGTAAATGTCTGAGCAAGAGGATCTTTTCCACCGCCACGAGCAGGAGGTGGTGGTGGGGGTGGTGGGGGTGGTCTTCTAACTATGACATTAGTTTGTCTAAATGTGTCTACGATTCCACTTGTGGAGTAACTAGTTTCGGCACTACTAATTAATAGACTTCCAGGTAGTGGAGAGGCATTTGTAGAACTAGATGTGAGTTTAAATGTCTTAGTGCCAGTTCTGAATCTCAGAGTTGGTGGAGGTGATGCTAATGGATCTCTAAAGAAGAATGATCCTCCAAGATCACCAAAAGTATCTGTTACCAATCTTATGTCAGAAACTGATGCTTGAGCACCACTAGTACTACCAACAAGTACAGTTCCAATCGTAACATAACCAGTAAATCTTCCTTGTGCCTCTTCAGATAGAGAAGCAACGTCTATATTCAATACTGTTGAAGATGCTGAATATGTTGAAGGAAGACTAATTGAGGTATTGTATGGATTGGAATTAAATGTTGTTGCTGGATTGTTGATATCACCAGTTTTGTGGTTTGGTTGACAAGATCTAAATGATATAACTCTGGTTCCACCTATAAATCCATCTACAGTTTCTCCATTTTGGAAAATACCAGATGTCATTGAGATTTCCAAAAGTTTTGGAACTATGTCAATGCCACTAGTGCTATCAAAGAATGGATAGTATCTTGTTACTGGCTTTAATCCACCCGCACCAAAAGCAACGTTTCTTGAACGAATATGGGTATCTGGTTCGCTACTGATTTTAATAGTCTCTACATATGAACCATCAAAATCTCCAGTGATTGTTCTTTCACCACCACTTACAAATATATTTCTAACCCAATTGTCGGATGCTGGTTCCAATTGAACTCTACCAACAAATTCAATCATATTAAATGGATTTACATTTTCCACTCTAGAAGCTAGAGGTTGCCCGATCCAACTTACTTCATCATAATCTAATGTGATTAGATCTCCAGTTTTTCTGACATTAGAATCTAAAAGTTCAAGATTTGCTGAAAAATCGGCGGTCTCAGTATTGGTTGATGGTAATAAAGCTAATTCTGGTTTTAATGAATAGAAATCAAGAGGGGTGTTTAATTCTTGATTTTCTACATCAACATCACACTTACAATCAGGATTAAGTAGATCTAAAAGATCGTTGTTCTTAAAATCATCTACAAAGAATCCAGACTTAAATCTAGAAAGACCATCAGAATCTTGAATTTGGAGAGTTTTGGTATCAAGTTCAAGCAAACTTAGAGAAGTAACTACCTCTAGAGTTGAAATCCTATCATCAAGTTTTCCAATATCTCTCATCGTATATCTTCTATTATCAACGAGAGTTATAACAGCATCGTCTGGATCATAAAGATATGCCGGAAGTTTGATCGTTCCGATATCCATCGCACTTTCAACATTTGTTGGTTCTTTAGGGTCTAGGGCAGATACACCTTTGGCAATTGAGAAGTTTCCGAGACTATCAAGAATCAATTTATCAATTCTTGGCAGATAGTAACTATATCCAATTAAAGAACTTTCATTTGGTGCTATCACTAAAGTGGGATTATTTCCAGATGAACCAAAATTTCTACTTGAAAAGGCAAATGGTGATGAAGTTGTAGATGTAAAGGAAGAAACTCTTGGTCTAAAGTCAAGAGTATCTGACGATCTCAAATTATTTCTTAAGAGAGGAATATCTTTTGTAAATCTCTCTTCACTATATGATTCTACACTATACAAGTCTCCAAGATCATTAGATGGTACAGAGTAGTAGTTATATACTACCAATAACTTCCTGGTAGGTTCTGGGAAGTTGATTTTTCTAACAATTTTAGAATAATCATAATATTGTTCTTTCTGACCCTTGTCTAGATCAAATCTATTACTAATATTTAAATAATTTCCTACAGTTATACTTTGAATATTTGTTATGATGCTTGATTCTTCAAATGTAACAGTTTCACCTACTGTGAAAGTTTGTGGAGTTAGATAACAGATCTCAACCTCAGTAGATGAAGACCTTGTAGTAAGTTGAGCAATAGCACCACTAGTAGAACCAACGATTCTTTCACCCAAGATTGAATTTGTGTCCAACGAAAGACCAGAAACGAAAGTTAATTTATCTAAAGTTGGGTTAGATGTGCCTAAAGATTCAAAAACACCAACAACATTAACAACATCGGGAACATTCAGTGAAATTTCTTTGTCTTGAACTCTTAATCCGTAGAATTGGCTGGTGCTTAATCCACTCAGAGCAGTAGAGATACCAGAAAAAGTTTTGTCAATAATGACTTTTTGACTTCTAATAAAATCTTTTTGTTTATTTTTAATAAGATTTTTTCTTACGGTCGCATTCAATGTCACATTGGAAGTTTGACTTACTCTTAATCCAGAGAAAACAATTTGTGATCCATTTGAATTAAGAGTAAACTGATCGCCAGTTAAATCTTCTACATCACCATTTGAATAGTGAATTGAATATCTTTCCGCATCAAATGTCTCAAAGAATGCGCTAGAAATACCAGTGGAAGTTATGTCAACACTTAAAGATCCAACAGAATTGGATGTAAGTTCTCTAAGTTGAGTTGTGACAAGAAGATTTGAGTTTGAAAGACTTACATCTGAAACATTGGAGGCATCCAATGGAGCGTAAAGTCCAGCATTTTCATCATTAGTGATATTTGGAGTACCAATAGAAAATGTTACCGACTGATCTGAAGATGGAAGACCACCATTACAGACACCAAATACACTAGAAACACCAGCAAGAGTCATTGATGAACCATTGCTAGAGACAGATACGACTCTGTTATATGTTTCAGTCGTTAATCCAGAAATTTGATATCTAATAATAGTATCACTTCTAATTCCTAAGAAGTTTTTACCTGGGCAAGTTACTGTTCCTGCACTTGTACCCCCAGTGATTGTTACCCTATCGGTAATATTAAATCCAGATGGAACAAATCTTTGAAGAACAGTATCAGCAACAAATGAAGTTTTGATTCCGGAAGATATTGAGTTTGAAGACTGGAAAACTGATTTAATATCTTGAGTATTGAATGCTTTAACACTAACAATACTTCTGGAATATTCTGTCGTTTCATTTATTAAAATTTGCTCACCAGCAATAAATGAACCAGAAGTTTGAATGAGTGTTAATTCTGTTCCAGCAGCGCCACGATCAACATATCCAGATGCGTTGCTACTTACACCTCTAACATACGAAGTTGCTGGGCACTGGTTGGAATTTAAACTTTGATTGATGGTGAGTTTTGTATAAGTTTGAACATCAAAGAGATATAAATCCCACTCTGTTCCATCGTTTGAATAAGCAGCATCGCTTAACCCAAATGAATATACTCTAGCTTGTCCAATCTCAGTTCCAGTTCCAGATCCTTCAGATGCCTTTCTTTGATTATATAATGACAGGGTATTATTCCCAGTATTAATGCCTACAAATGGCGTTCCAGTAACATTATTAACTTTGAGTAGGTTACCCATCTCAAATGGCACTAGAGAAGTTCCTACGGTTGCCTTATCTCTTGGTTTATCTACATCTAGTATTGTCGTTGCTTGCTTTTCAATATCAAATCCCCTTACATAAGCTTTTCCTGGGGAAATCTTAATACACATTAAATCATCAGACGGAATATTTCCAGAATCAGTTACCTGAGTAGATAGATATATTCCCTCGTTTGAAATTCCATCATTTAGTGAATTTGCTACTTGAACATTAAATTTATCTACTGCATAATCACCAGACTCTTCATATGTTCTCTTCGCAAAATAGTCTTTTATAATTGAATATTCAGACTTGTTTTGTAATTTCTTAACTTCTCCATTATCAAGTCTAATCAGTTCAACAAAACTTTTGTCGTTAAAATCTGTTAATGGTTTTTTAGATAAAACTGTAGAAATTTTTAATCTATCTGCTCCAGGTGCGGCATAGTTTGAAAATCCTCTAGCATTGTCATAAAGACTAGAATCATCTTTAGCAGTAACAATTTCTTCTAAAATGTTTAATCCAACTCTATATGAAGGAGTGTTGGAATATGGATCTAGAACAATTTTATCAGTTGCTACATCTACAAAAGTACCTCTAATGAAGTAAACACCAGAAGAAATTCCAACGGCACATCCAATTGCCGAAGCATTTAGGGAAACTAATGTGGCAACAGTATCTCCAGCATTAATGGAGGTGTTTCCATAAACAAATGATTCTTCGGTAATTAAAAATTCACCATCATTTAATGTTTTAACAATATTATCAGATCCAGATCCAAGATATTTGACAAATAAAGTTAAGTCTGTAATTTCTGTTGAATCTGCTGGGAGCAGATACTTATCAACTACTACAGTAATCCCAGAATCTTGACCGGTTAATCTTTTTCCTACTAATTGATCTACGTATAGTGAAACTGGAATTCCTAAATGATCTTGATTTAATCGTATTGAGTAATATTCAGAATCGTAATTAATATTACCTGGGATCACCATGGATCCCTCTTTAAAGATATGACTTCCGAAGGACTCTATCTGGTTTTGTAATATTGATTGAAGCGTCGTTAATTCTCTAGCCTGTACTGGGTATCCTGGCTTGAATAAAACTTTATAAAAATTATTATCCTTATTAAAGTCATCATAATAAGGATTGATATTTAAATTTGTTTTCTGTGGCATTTTTTAGAATTCCAGGATAATTTTAACGTCTTCTTTTTGTCTAGAATTTCTTGTAATCAATGGTCTATTATCTAAGTAGATAATTTCACCCGACCCTTTATTTATCTCAGGATTTGAGAGACCATTTGTAAATTGACTACCAAGACTAATAATTTTGTTTCCTGTTGGATTTGTAGTAATACCAGTAAAATTAATATCTACAGATCCAGAGAATCCACCAGAAGTTGTAACTGGATTTGCTGATGATTCAAAATTCAATACTTTAGAACTTGTAGAAACACCAACATAATCAGTTTGATCTAAAGTTGTTTGATTGAAATATAAGGATCTATCTCTATAGTATTTAAGAACCTTTGTTTCAGAGTCATATGAAGCAACATATCCGTGTGCTGATCCACCAGTTACAGATTGACTAATTTTATCCCCAACACTAATCGTACCAGAAACCGTTGAGAACTTTAAAGAATACAATGAAGAAAATTGATTTTCTGTAAATACTGAAGTTGATCCGATTGAAGTTGGATTTTTTACAATACCAATTTGTGAAAACTTAGTATCAGTTGGGAAGTCTTTGGTGGAATCATCAAATCTAGCATAGATTAAAATTTTATCTGTTCCCAACTCTTTATATAAATCATATCCATGTCCCTTTGATGGTGGAATAATTGGAATTAGTTTGGCAAAATTGCCAGTAGAATTAGCATTGATTGATCCCAAATCAACCATACCATAAGTATAATTTTTACCACCAGATGAAACAATAGCGTTTGTTACTTTTCCACTTATAACATCTACAACAACCTTTGCCCCACTTCCATCACCAAGAATGCTAACCTCTTGTCCAAGACCACCAGAATATCCAGATCCCTGATTTTGAATATAAACTTTTTTGATTTGATTATTATTAGTAGTTGAATCTCCGTTCTCTCTAACCGCCTGTATTTGGGAATCCGTAGATGTTGACCAGTTATTCGGTACAGAAATATATTCAGTAGAATCAAATTTTATAATATCACTAGGAGAAACGGTGAAAAGGTATTTCCAGATATACCCATCACCACTTTCACCTGCTCTGGAAGGTTCTAAATCAGTAAATAATGGTTCATCTTGCGAAGCATTTCCTGTGGTGCTAATTCCAGAAGAACCGTTATCAATACAAATATACACATTATAATTACTATTCATTACATAGTAATTTGCGTCATATAATCTAGAAGATTGTGTTATAGGTGAAGGAGAAGTAATACTGTAATCTTGGCGATACATTTCATATCTGGTTCCCTGCGTCCAATCAATCCTTCTAATTAATCTTCTTACATTCAGAGACGTAATCTTTTTACCAAAGATCATTGTATCCGAAACATGACTAATATTGTCAAAGTTATCAATTGGATTTGGAGTATTTGTATTCCAATCAGAAGTTCTTCCAAATCCAACTTGAGTGGGGTTGGACAATCCTAAAAATACATAATAAGAATTTGATGAGCTATCAATACTCTCTACAAAGTTATTCGCATTTAAAATTCTAAATTGATCTGTTACAATAGCAGACATATTATTAGCTTTTTCCTATATTTATACTACCCAAGATCCTTTCTCAAGGCACCACTATCTCTTAGTCCATAATCTCTTCTCTGAATTGATGGGAATGTAGAAAGTCCAGCATCAATTGTGAATCCAGTTACACCAAGAGATATTGGATTACTTGATCTATTAAATCCAGACAGTCTTCCCCAAGAGAATCTACCTATTGGTTGACTTGTTGATCCAGATGTGTTAATTCCAATGATATTAGATGAGGAATGAACATTTGCCACTATTTCAGAATTTGATCCACTAGAAGTAATAGAGTGAATGTAGTAAATATTATCCAAGAATGTTGTTCCAATTCCTACAACAGCAGAATTACTTCCATCTATAGAAGTTACTCCAGATCCAACTGAGGTATTGAAAATGTAAAGTGGATATCCAGTTACAAGTCCAACAAAAGATGTGGCATTAAGATTAAACTTAAGTGCTAATGGATTTCCAGAGGTTCCTGAAGTAGTGCTGATTCCTGTAATAATCCCAGCAAATCCCTCCACTGTAGTGATGTTGTTAACATCTTCTTTTGAGAATGTGGGTAGAGGAGAAAGAACTTGAGGAGGATTGTTTTGTGAATAACCAAACCCTTGGTTCACTATAGTCGTAGAAGTTACTTGCCCATTTGTTATCGTAGCAGTCGCAGTTGCAGTTGTTCCAACACCAACACCAACTGTAGGAGGCGCAGATATTGAAACAGTAATTGCTGAACCAACATAACCACTTCCAGAACTTACGATACTTAAAGATTGGATTGTTCCTCCTGCCGAAACTACAGCAGTAAGTCCAGCAGCAACTGGAGAATCTCCCGTAACAATTAATCCACCGACACTAGAAATAACCAGAACAGAGTTATTTTCCTCATAGTTAAAGAATTGTGCGTCATCAACAAATAATTCCGTGGCACTAGATGAAAGGTTCTTGATTATTCTAGCAGTTGGGTAAACTAGAGATTCAATTGAGTCTCTAGACTTATAAACATAATCGCCATTAATATATCTATCAACCTTTTGCTTAGTCCAACTCAGAGGTTTAAAGTTAATTTGATCTATACCCTGATCAACATAAAGATTTGTCTCAATTTTATCAGATGATGCTATATTGTAAATTGTTCTTAGATTTTGATCAATTGTTTGTGGATAGTTGTTATTCTTGAATACTTGTACAGCATCTCCAACCTTAATAGTTTCATTGATAGAAACAGATATACTATCAGTTCCAGTGGTTCCTTTATAGAAGAAAATTGAGATATTATCCTCTGGTTCTGGGGGAACCATGAATGTGAATGAAGTCCCCCCTTCAAACGTATAGGATTCTCCAGGAGTCTGTAATATACCATTTACAAATATTAGTAGTAAAGAATTTAAATCTATTAGAGAAGAATCTGGGTCATTACTATTAACTTCAAAACTTATAAGTTGTCCGTTATAATTTAATGGGAATCTTAAACGATTTCCATCTTGTAGACTTAAAATTGAATCAATATAGTCAAATTCACCAAATTCCCATGATGATAATCTATCAGTATATACATCCAATACGGTCAATTGGAAATCATTAATTGGTGATGCGAGTCTTCTATCTGTAACCAGACCAACAGGAGTAAACACATCTCCCACTTTAAATCCATATCCAGTTCTAGCAATCTTAAACGAAGTGACCTCAAACAATGTTGATCCTATACCCGTTGTGGAACTAGCACCAACATCAACTGTTACGAGCAGTCCAGATCCACTATCTGTTGTTGCCCCAGCCCCAAGTCTTGAAACTCCTCTAATTTCAAGGTTTTCATATGAAGGTTGAGGTATTTGAATAGTTGGATTTGTATAACCAGTTCCAGAGTTTACAATTGTAAATGCTAAAGTTCCACCCAGACCAACTATTGCTGTGATAGAAGCAGCAGTTCCAACATGTCCAGTCTGAGTGATTCCAATAGAAATAGTTCCACGATATCCAGATCCAGAAATATCAGTTGTTCCCAAACCAACCGATACAATCGTACCACCAGCACCAACAACAGCAGTTACAGATGCTCCTACGAGAGGAGCAATGCCAAGTCCACCACTTGAACCAAGAGAAACAATTACACCACCACGAGGTAGTTGATTTTGATTTACATCAAATTGACTCTTTACAATAGATCCATTTGAAGAAGTAATACCAGTAAAGACTACACTAGAAACTCCAACATTTTCAATAAAGGAATAGTTATTACCGGTATTGTTTATTGTTGATGGTTTTTGGAAAATTCCATTCAATAACAAAATTCCACTTCCTGTTTGTATTCCTGTTGTGTTAATACCTTGAACAGTTACTGTGTAAGTTTGTCCAATTCCAGTGAATCTATCGGAAATATCATCAAAGATTCTATTATTGGTATAATCGTTTCTTAAATAGACTCTACCATCAAATGAAGATCTTGTATACTCTAAATTAGAAGAATCTCTTAAAATTGTATTTTTACCTTTTGGAGCATCTGTAAAGTAAATTTTATTTCCTACAATATTAAAAGATCCAGAGTACAATCTGACTTCAGTGCTATCAGCATGAGATGTTGCTGATGTGCCGACAAATGCCCTACTAACTTCCAGTAGATTTACGCTACCAGATCCACTAATTGGACCAGTTGATGTTGTTCCAAAACCAACTGAAACAACTTTCATATATTCATCATCTATTCTTACAATATTATTTGGTCTTATTGAGGTTATTCCTGTAACACCAAAAACTGTAGAAGAATTAGATATTTGACCACCATTGTTATACAAGTTAGTCTTAATTGGTGTAAATGCTAACGGAGATTGAATGATTCCATCTATATCAATTAAAGTCTTTTCATTCTTTTTATACATCTCAAGTTCATGAGCATTTCCAGAACCTAGAGAAGTAAATGTTACATAAATTCCACTAGATGCAAAATTTGATCTTGTTGAAATTCTAAATCTATCTTTATTAATTCTTATTGCGTATACGTCTGATGGTAAAATATTTGTTACAACTCCAACAGAATTTAATGTGGATCCAATTCCAACTGAAGAAGCAGCAACTCCAACAAATGTTGAATTTGGAGTATAGATTAATTTTTCTCCAGTATTAAAGAAGTGATCTTGAATTGTAAATATACCTGTTACTGGATCTAAAGTCGCAGAATCTGATGGATTAAATTTCTTCTCAAAGATAGGAACACCTTCATAATTAAGTGAAAAACTAGTTTTATTTGCTCTTGTTCCATTAATCGCATCATATTGAAGTAGAGATAATGATTCTGTAACTGGTCCATACAATAAGTCTGGAGCAGTATTCGCAGAATCACTTTCAGTATAAATTACTTCACTGAAAGTTTGAATTTGAATATTACCAGAAACTGAAGGATCTGGATGGAAAAGAAGATTAAAGTTAGATCCATTATATTGTGTTGAAAATGTTCCAATTCCAGAAGTACTTCCAATGGATATGAATGGATATTGAACATTATATGTGTTTTGACCATTATGCGCCATCAGCACTTGATGAATAGCACTTGTAGATCCATAAGAAACTCTTATCAAGTTCTTAGAAGTGGTTACTTCGGAAGTACTAAATCCAACAATAGTTGATGCTGATGATACATTAGAATAATTGGACTCTAACTTTAGGGATCTTTCTGTTCCATCTATTTGTTGAGTCTGTTTGAATCTATAAGTACCAATTCCAGCAGCAGTCGTCCCAAATCCAACAATCTTGGATCTAACTAAAATTTCATTAGAAGTATTGTTTTCATATTTTAAGTATAAAATCCCAGAATCTATATTTGATGTGAAAGTGCCAATAAAGTTAGATGAGAAAAGTGGGGAAGATCCACTATCAACATAGTATTCTGAGAAATACGAATTAGTTCCGTCATGAGTTACATATAATTCTACAAAATTCTTTTCACTTGTAGAATTATTGGTAACCTCTACCGTAGCATAATATGAATTAGTATTTAAAATATTGTCAGAAATAATTTCAGATGTTTGTCCAGCACTTACGATTCTGTTTACACCTGTTAAATCCACAAATCCAATTGATTGTGTAGAAATTCCCGCTAGATCACTATTGAATGTATTTTTGAAAACTTTGATATCATAATCACTATCATAGGCATCTGCTGGAGTAAATCTTAAACTGGAGCTTCCAAATTCATCAGTATTAGCAGATATTTCAACTAATTCTTGAGAACTATTAAACAGATTTGATTTTTCAAAAGTAAATGTATCACTTGAATCATTATAGAATGCCAATTCAGTGACCTGAATGTCATCATTGTTTGGATTTACAATTTGGACTAAAAATCTTGAGTATTCTTCGCCAATAAACAAATCAACATATTGATCCAATGGAGATAGAGAATTTGAGAATTGTGAACTTATATCATCTATTTTTAATACTCTATTTGTTCTACACTCAATATAATCTGCTAATTTTTTATTTTTTAATTTTAAAAATTTTGATTTATTATCAACAACATCAACATCTAAAGTCAAATCATAATTATTAATTGTATCTACTCTCTTTTCTTCTAAAATATCAAAAATACTTATGCTATCAACTGTTGATGATCCGACAGAAACATTAGATGTAGATAGTACCTCGGTGTCGGCAAAATTCTTAAGACCGCTGGTGTGTAACAGACGATTTACTGGATTGATTAGATTTTCAAATTCAATCGGACTCTTTACAGTATAAGATAAAGACTGGTAGTAGTCATTATCTGGAAGAACCTGATAATCTTCGTCTAATTTTCCAATATTATCTGACCAACCGTAATCTTGTCTCAGTGAATAATTAACGTTGAATCTTCCATAGTTGTCAACTATATCATTGATTGTGGCAATAGATCCGCTTACAGAACCCTTAATAGTCTCATTAAACCGTAACTTGTAAGTACCATAAACTTTAATGTAATCGCTACTACTTTCAGTTACTAAAAGATCGATAATTACAAACTGACCATTTGATAATACAAGTAGGTTTTCTCCTACTTGGAAAATAGAAGATTCTTGTGTAACTCTAAATCTTGGATAATCATCATATTTAACTATGGACGCATATGAATTTTGTGACGTTTTAGCAATTCCAGGATTTGTGCTAAGTCCAGATAGATTAAACTCAACTTCAGCTGGGTTTGTATTTCTATAATCAGTTACAGTAAAGAATTGGTAGTCATAATTTGTGGAATTAAATCCATCGCCAGTGGTGTCATACTGTTGAATCCCTTCAACAAAAATTTTCTCACCAACATTAAATGTTGAGGTGCTGAATCCAGAAATAGGTGTGACTAAAACGCAAGTTACAATTCCACTTGATGATGAATATACAGTTCTTACAGTAACTCCATTACTATTATTGATGGCAACAATAGACTGCTCGGTTGCACCAAGTCCTTTTGGAGACTCAATAATATTAACATCTACAATTGATGTTCCATTCAGAGATGCTTGTAATATTCCTGTGGTAACTTGATCCCCAGTTTCTGGATTGACAATAATAAGATCTGGAGCAGATGTATAATTTCTACCACCATACGAAACTTCAATATTAGTAATCGTATCTGAATTAATTAAAGATACTACTGGAGATACAAATGCTTCTGGTCTCAAAGTTTTATCAGATGAGTATTCAAATCCAGGATCTATAATCCTAACACTATCAATTCTGTTAATATTTCTGGATTGTGGTAAAATCTTAGCATTAAGTCCTTGAGTAGAAGCAATACTTACAAAAGTTGGAAGTTTTTTATATCCAAATCCACCAAACGTAATTTGGAACTTATCAACACCACCTCTAGCGGTGGTTGAATTTGTAGAATACTCCAATACATCTGTATTTGAAACACTATATGTTAAAGATTCTGGTATCTCTCTTAGTGAAAGATTAAATGAGGTAGTTCCAACACCAAATACCTTATAGGTTCCATTATACTTACTATCAACATAAGTTATTTTGGAATAATTTGATACATCAGTATCGGATGTACTAATGAATCCAGATCTTTCAATATTGTAGAACAAATTAGATGGATTATTAGAAGAGTAATTTAATGTTAGAGAAGCATTTGTAGAAACGCCTATTGTTCCAACACCACTAATAATAAATGAATCCGTGCTTCCTGTAGAAACAAATTCATTTTTAAACTCTAAATCATAGAATAACTTAAACTTACTACCTACCAATGAAGAATCGGTAAGATCAAAAACTAGATTATTATTTTTTGTTACAAATAATTCTGGATTAATTGGAGATAGTTGATGGTTTGACCCACCTGTTGAACCCAAACTTACAATAGTTGGTGGATAGTTGATAGCATCATAATAAGTTTGAGTTAATTGGATATTGTTATCATCTATTCGGTAAACAAAATATTCACCTGTCCCAAGACCACTTGAAACTAAATTAGAGTCATAAAATACTTTATCACCTGTTTTTAATCTGTGAGAACTAATTGTAATTTTATTGTTAGTTAAATCAACGGCCGATGAAGAAAATCCAACAGGATTGATTAGAATTTTATTTCTAGAAGAACTATATTTAACAATCACTGCAGATGATGTTCCTACACCAACAGATTCATTTGCGTTTACAGTTAATGTAATTGAATCGCCATTTGTTAAAGAATGTGCTGTTGAGACGGAAACTCTAGCATTAATTTTTTGGAGCGTTCCAGTTACTTGAGTATCGTTTGATTCAAGTAAATAGTCAAACTCATTAGATCCATTATTTACAAAGAATAAACCATTAGTACTTGTAGTAAGTCCAACTTGAGTTACAATTCCAATATAGTCTCTTGACTTATTGATTATGTAAACTGTCTGACTATTTCCACTACTTGGCAGATTAAAGGTTGTTCCACCAGAAGAATTTGATACGGTCAGCGCAAGTCCAACTGATGGTTTGGTAAGAGTGACCGCCTGATTTGTTCTAAATGGATGATTTGGTAAATAAATGCTTTGCGATGGAATTGAAACTACTTCAAGTAATTCACCTTTGGTGTAGTTTACAGAAGTACCAATTCCTACAATTGTACCAACACCAACTGTTTCTCTTGGATTGAAGTAATATCTATCATCAACTTTAGACTCAAAATAGTCAGATTTTACTGGTAACGTTAGATAACTTGGAATTAAATCTACATATGTTGACGCAGTATGAGCAGATCCAGATACCCCCCTCTTAACTCTTATGATATTCTTGTCTGCAAACTTATTAAGAACAAAAAGTCTTTCAGTTCCTATTCCAATGCTACTGCCGATTGAAATAGAATTTGGAATATTGGATAAGTAAACATCAGTTACAACACCAGCAGTAGCATTGGAAGATATTTCTTTGTAAACTACTGTTCTGACAGTGTTGACTCCAATAATATGAGAACCAGTTAAAGATTTTATTGATGTTGAAAGACCCGATACTACAACTCCATCACCACTAAGTAAAGAGTGTGATGTTGAGATGTAAGCAGAAACTTGATTTGGATTATCCCAAATAAAGATTACATTACTGTATCCCTCAACAGTTGTTTGAATACTAGTGATATCCTTACCAGTTATGCTGCTAACATAGGCACTTAGACCACCACCATTCGTTCCATCATTATCAAATTCAACAGAATCTCCTATTTTATATTCGCTACCAGACTCAATAATTTGGAATGATTCAACAGATCCTTTAGTTACGGAATCAACAATTGCTGTTTGATCAACATATTCATTTGATTCAACAATAAAATCATTATCCGCATATGTATCAGATACTTTATATGGGAAGGTATTTCTAATTAAATTTGAACTATTAAAGTCAAATGTGCTCTGATCAATAATAAAGTTTTCATTTACTGGATTTGATCTGTAAGAATTTCCTATAAAATAAGGATATTTTGGATCTAAAGTTCCAGTAGATGTATTTGTGCTTATACCAACAAAGTAAGCATAAACTCCATCTGGATAATCTGGAGTTTTACAATATCTACCATTATTTTCATCTAGATCACCAGAATCTGTAAATGAATAGTCTTCAACAAAAAATCCTACAGCAAATGCAGAGGGTCTATCAATTACATTAGAAGAACTGGAAGAATATCCAGTTTGTAAAAGTCGTATACCAGAATTCTCATCAGATGGGTTGCTATATCCATAAGGACCATAAATTGGATTTCCATCATATGCCCACCCAATAATTGGTGAGTGATCTAATCCACTATCATCAAAATAATTTTTACCAATGTTTGTAGAGTATCCTACAAAAGAATATTTCAATTGATCGTTAGACTGGACTAGTTTTTCAAATCCATATCTAGCAAAATTATTAATTGATAATCCTCTAATTTTTGGTTCAATAATCGCCCCAGATCCAGGAGCAGTCACCTTAATTGTAGTTTTGTCTAATGTATAGTTTACACCAGAATTAAGAACAATAATTTCTGAAATATATCCATTTTGAACAATTGCTCTCAACTTCGCCCCAATACCATCACCTTGTACCTCAAGATCTGGAGCAGCATTATACTCAGATCCTCTACTTTGAATTTCAGCAGAAACAATTCTGCCATTATTAATGATTGGTTTTAATTGACCATTCTTACCATTTTTGATGGTTACAGATGGTTTCTTTTGAAGATTTAAAATATCAGATCCATATCCAGATCCACCCTCATAAACATAAGCATCAACGATTGATCCACGTACAACTGGTGTTGCTGTTATAACACCAGAAGTTCCAGAATACTCAACATTAATATTGGCTTGAATTTGAGGGTACTCAAAATTATGATAACCAGATCCAGTAGATGCTAATTTGATATAATTTTTACGAGTATAATTAGATGTTACAGTTCCACCAATCCCAGCATCTGATAATCTAAATGCGTTATCATTTAATTTAATAACATAGTATTGATTTATTGTAGAGAGACCAGATATTGTAGTTCCTGTGCTAGAATAAACAACTTTTTCACCGTCACCAAATCCATGATTAGCAAAATTAACAGATGAGTCTATTGTAGATATTCCTACAGGTTTTACAATTAGTTTTCTGTTTTGATATCCACTTCCTGGATTAATTACTTTGACAGACTGTAAAGTATTTTTATCATCATAAATTCTAAATTTATGAACTCCAATATTACTTGCCGTCGTAAATCCTACCGTATTAATTCCAACATAATAGTCGGAAAAAGTTTGATGTAATTTTATAGATGTTGGGTTAACAATTGATGCGTAATATACAGATCCACTCTGTAGAGTTTTATTCTGATCAGTGTTTAAACCACCAAAAGTACCAATACTTACTGGATTGTTTCCATTTTTATTATAAACAATCGCTTGACCATTTGATAGATTGTGATTATTAATAAAGGTTATAGTTTCGTTAGTAACATCTATTCCGCCAGATTCTGTGTTCAGTCTGGCATCAAAAGATAGTTCCCTATATCTTTTTCCAATAATAGGTTGTAGTACAACTCCACTGCCATTTCCACCAGTTACAGTTATTGATACCACATTATCAATATCAAAGTCTTGTGGATCAACATAAACTGCTGTTACGATACCACTAATAACAGGACGAACTAAACATGTAGTACCAGACCCTGGATTTGAAATTTGAATGGTGGGTGGATTAATTACATCATAATTTAATCCACTGTTTAATATTTCTACATTTTCTATTGGACCATAATAAATTTGATCATCGGATTTGTAGTTTGTAATTTCAACACCGTTGATTAGCATCCCAACTGGTCCAGGAACAGTTTCTACACCATATCCCGATTCAATGTTTGGATTTATTGGAAACTTTTTAAGTAATTTTTGTGGTCCTATTTTTTTACCACTATTTTCCAATAATGTAAACGTATGACTACCAGTTCCAGACGAGAGTGGTTCAAATTCAATATAATCATCAATAGGTATAAAAGATCTTGATGAATAAAGTCTAATTTGGTTCTTATTAGTTAATACCTTTACATAATAAATTCCTTCAGAGAGACCCGTAATATCAGTTGTTTGTGGAGAATAATAAACGGCATCACCGGTGATGAAAGGTACATCACTATCAAACGATAGAATGGAGTACTTTAAAGTTGAAGCATCATATCCCTGGATTCTTGATCCAGTTGCTTCAACTAAAGTTGCTTTAGAAATATTCTTAGTTATTTCATAAGATGGTAAAGAGTTTGAGGCAATGTAAAAATATTGATCAGAATCATTGTAAACATTTTGAACATCTGAAGTAATTACATTATTACCATAAACAATTTCTGCACCAGAACTAATAGACTTGTTTAGATTTCTTCTGATATCATAGGAAAGTCCAACTACTGGGGCAAATCCCGCCAAATTATCAAGTAAAATTTCTTTTGTTAATGGGTTAATGTTTTTTACAATAGCACCACTAACAACTACATTTTGTGTTCCTCTTACTAAAACATCTATGTTATCATTTTCCTTTAAACTTGATTTATCAATTTCAGAATACAGAGTGTAAGAAGATCCAGAGATCTCTTTAATTTGATATCTAGATGATGTATTATAAATCCAAGAATTTGAAAAAATTTGTTTTTTGGTTTTATCTTCTTCTGGATTTAGAATTTTTTCACCAAGATTTTTTACAAAAATTCTTTCACCTTCTGAAGTTAATTTAATATCAGAAGTTGGGACAAATTCAGATAAAACTCCAGTAATTCTGAGCTCTACTTTTTTAGTTAAATCTCCATTTTCATAACCATAAATTGTTTCGTCCGACCTTAAATCGGAAGACGAACTAATAGCAGAAGATATTCCACTACAATTTAAAAATTGGTTGATTGTTTTATCAGTATATGTGATACTATTACCACTGGAGATAACGTTTCCTGATGTACTAAAACCAATTGTTGAATCAACTGTGATTACAGAGGAACCAACTGAAACAGTTCCTATTACCTTGGTTTTTCCTGGGATAATAAATGTACCTTCAATTAAGTCCTTTTCATCAAATCCGACAAATAATCCTAATTTGTAATATGTCCTTCCTTTTCTACTAATAATTTCAACTTCAGACACTGAAGCTTGAGTATTTACGTCAGTTGATTTTCTAATTGTTTGTCCAACTAGATTATTTGGATCTCCAGAAATTCTTTCTGCAAGTACGATTTCTCTTCTAATAAACTGAGCAGAAGATGGTTTTAAAAGATATTGCTCAAGATCAATTACCTTTGGTGTAACTCCATACAAAACATTAAAAAGAATTCTAAAAGATTCTTCTGTTCCTTTTGATTGGTAAAATGCCTTAGATTCCTTAATAAAATTACTTACATCTAAATTAGATACAAAATCAACGTTTTCTAATCCAGGAGTAAGAGTGTACTTAATTTTTTTATAAAATTCTTTTAAAAATAAAGAACTTAGATTGGAAACAATTTTACCAGAAGTATGTGATGTTGCTGAAGAAGTTGAAAAAACTAATTCACCTGGAGCATTATCAGCATGATAAGATGTAATTCCACTAAATCCGCGAACACATCCGATAAAAGTATTAGTTGTTACTCCAGTGTAGGTAATGATCTCATCATCAATCTTAAAGAGTCCATATTGATTTGGAAACCCTTTAGTGCTATCTACTTGAATTGATGAACTTGTGCTAGTAATACCAACAGATAGAAACGTCTGACCAGTAATTACTTCAGGTGTTAAATTATCTAATCTTAAATATTGATCTAAATTATCTACAATATCAACCGTTCCACCAGAAAATTCCTGTGAAATATAATATTGCTTTAAAAATTCTGATGCCTTTGGACTCTCTGATAAAATATATTCTGGAAGTTGATTTTCAACAATCTGTTGTATTTGTACTCTTGTTTCAAACCCTGTTGCTATCATCTTATATCCTCTTTAGTTCCCCGTTTAGATAGTTTGAAGTTACCTTAAACCCAATGCCAGATATTTGTTCCCCAGAAGAAATTGTATCTTTAATCATATTTATGGTACTATCCGCAACACTAAAACTTAGATATAGATCTTTAAGTCCAATAACATCGTTGGATTCTGGGTATGCTTGAACTTGAATTATATTATTAGGTAAGTCTGTAGCAGTTATGTTGATGGTAGTTAAAAGTATTTCTCCAGTCGTATAGTCAATTGTTCCAGCAGATTTGATGACGACAATATTATCAATACCATTTGGATTTGGTTTAACAATTGAAACATCTCCCATACCACTACCATCTAGATTTCCATTAACATCTTTCTTAGGAACATCCGTTAGGTATACAGTGTCTGCTTCTCCAGAAATTCTAAATCCAGTGCTCTTAATATTAAATCCTTTTGAATTAATATGGAACTGATTTCCAAAGCAAAGTTCGTATTGGGCAAAGTCATTTACAGCAGCTTTTAGATTTCTTCTGATAATAACTCTGGTAATATTAGATGTAATCGCAGTATCAACATCATCAATAATTCTTACTAACTTACTGTACTTAAATCTACCACCAAACTTATTGACATCTGTTGATGATGAATAAGTTGTAAGAGCATTGGTCACTCTGGTTTTTAGATCATTTACATTAGAAACCTTAGGTGAATCATAATAGACTGCAGAGTCTATCTCTACATAAAGAACCTTGAGATCAATAATTGACTGGTTAATTCCTGTAAGAGAATAATTCTTAAGTTTATTTAAAATTTGTTGCTTGTCAAAGTCAGAAACATAATCACCATTCTTTGGTTTAATGCTGATTAAAACGGTTCCAAACTGAGGTGGGTCTAGTTCTTCTCCACCAACAACTGAAACTGATTCTGTGTTTGGATAGATTTGTTGAATAATAGATTCATAATCTCTTCCCGTTACTGCTCTATACTGTGATGAATACAGACGGGGGGCAAAATATTTGATGGAATCAATACTTTCAATCTCCCCACCATTGGATGATGATGCGGTAGTTACAACAGAAACTGTTGATGATGGAGTCACAATCTCATCAGAAGATCCTCTTAGTGATCCAGAGAAAGAAAAGAGTGATGCCCCATTGCCATCTTTCCCATCAGTAACGATATAGGTTACGGTGATGATCGTTCCATTTTCTAATTTCTTACCAAAAATACCATCACCAAATAAAAGTTCGTATTTTTCGTCCTTTATTTCTTGAATCAGATATGTTTCCGATGTGCTCTGAACATTTAAAATATTATCAACTAATGTATATTCCCTCCCCAATCCAGTATCAGAAATACCTTTTACATAAACAACAATCGTAGAGGTGTCAATAAAAGAATTATCTAAAATAAATCTTTGATCTAATGACCCATCAACAACAAACTGGTTGCGAAGAAAAGTTCCTTGATAGATGTTGATATCAGAAAATGATGCAACACCACCAGTTACAGTGCTTGTTACATTTTCAGGAACAGCAAATGTATAAGTCGTATCAGAAATTCCACCAACGCACACCAGTCCCGCCTGTAGAGTTAGTGTTGAACTTGTTGTGGTAGTTGGCACATTAAATGATACGACCGCCTTAGAGGCGCTTCTAGAGCGTGGTACGTATCCGATATTTCTTGCTAACGAAACAACATTTTCTCTTAATGTTGCTGAGTCTAGAAAAGACTCATTCACAACCATGTTAGAGTTAAATGCTGTAATATATGTGTTGTACGCTAACGTGTCAATTAATACAGAAAAGTTTGACCCTTCAAAGTCAAAATCTGTAAAATTAGAGTTCGCACGAAGATAGTCCTTGATTGAGGTCTTGATCTGATCAAAGTCTAAATTAGTAAACTGTGTAAAAGGCATTTTATCTTGTTGCCTCTAGGATAAATGTAAATTCTTGAGTCGGGAATTCCTGTCCAATAATATCAAAGAATATCGTTGCTTCAAATTCGTTTGTATCCGGTTTAGGATTTACCTCAACAACAATATTTTCAACTCTGGATTCAAAGTTCTCTATTGCCAATTCAATTTGTCTTTGAATGATTGAGGCAGTACCAAAATCAACGAATTCAAAAAGACTACTACGTACATCAGATCCAAAATTTGGATTAAAAAACTTTTCCGTAGGAATTGTTTCTACAATGTTTCTGACCGATCTTTTGATCGCATTTTCATTCTTTAGGATTGGTAAATCCTTTGTGACCGGATGAGGTTCAAAGGATAAACTAATATCTTTAAATGATCTAGATATCCTTTGTATTGCCATCGGACAAAAGTTTCTTGCTTTATTTATATCCTATTTCCAAGGAGAACCATAGGTTGGTTCAGTACCATAACCCCAATCATCATAGTCTTCATCATTACGAATTTTTTCATGAAGTTCAGTTTGTGTTTTTAAATCATGCTTTGGTGCCAAATCGTGCATGACTTCTTGAATAATTCTTTTCTGTGGTGTTACTGATTGATAATCTGTGATGAGTTGTGTAGTTCCCCACATCTCTCTCATATAATTTTGATCTCTATCTACGGGTAAATTAGACATTTTAGCTCCTGTTTTAAGTCAATAAAACAGAACTTTTATAAAGGAGGTTGCTATCTCCTTACTTCTATTTAACGATCTATTTCACGCAGAGAATATGAGTCGGAATTAAGGTACTTTAAGATTTCAAGAGCAATTAATTTTGGATTTCCTTCACCACATGTATAGACATCCACTGCTAAACACCCATTTTCTGGCCAAGTATGACAAGAAACATGACTTTCAGAGAGTGCGATGACGACTGTACATCCCTGTGGAAGAAAACAATGGGCAAATGTGTTCAGAATAGTCATTTTCGCACGTTCAATGCCCCTAATCATGACGTTCTGTAGAGATTCTACGTCATTAATCAGGTCAAAATCAACATCATACACCTCTAGAAGTAGGTGCTTACCCATTGAAAACTTTTCCAACTCAATTTGTGGTAAAAAATCTATTTATTTTTGTTCTAAATTTGTAATTTCGTACATATAGTGCTCTGAAGTTTCAATTTTTCGTTTATTTTCTACAGAGTAGATCGTCATGTCAATCTCATAACCTGGATTTTTACTGATTCTGTTAAAAGTCCAAGCATTATCATACCAAACAATGCGATTATTTGGATAGGCATAGTAATTTCCAGTCTCTACTTTAAATAAATGAGCACATTTATGCTCTGGAGTCTCTGAAAAGTTAAGATCTGGTATTCCTTTGTTTTCCCAAGACCAGTCAAGAGTGAACATATAAGATCCAATGACCTTTTTTCCATCAGGGCGTATCAAATCTGCCTGTAATCCAGCAAGACGAGCACGTTTTTGTACATCAATATAGGGAGAAAAACAATCCCAGTACATAATATCTTCTAAGGGTTCAATCTCAGCATCTGGTCTCCAGCAAAAAGCGTGAAGTGGCCTGCGAGTCCAATTCACGCCATTTTCAAGAAATGCCTCAAATAGAGGAACTCTTTTTTCAATACTTGCGACGGAATGTACGTCACATTTGGTCACTTCACCATGTCCTTTCTGATGATTAAACAGAAACTCATTACGAATATAACAAGACCAATCTGGTAAACTATGGTTTAAGTATGCCATTGATTAACCTTTACCTTGTCCTCTGTATTTTTTCCGTGCCCCATTGCGAGAAGAAGCGGCATATTTGGTTCCCATACCCGCACCTTGACGAGACTTTTTAGGAGGACCAGGAAGATAAGAACTATTCTTATTCAGACCACCTTTTGCTTTTGCTGCCATACGTTGTTATTCTCCAATAAAATTTCAGTTTCAAGATCTCCAGGACATGGAGCACCTGTCTGATAATACTCTATAGACAGATCCTCCATCACATTGAAATATTCTTCTTCTGTAAGACTTGAATAAATTCTTCTTCCCTTACAGAGAATATTATATCGTTCGTTAGCCATCAAATGATTCTTGTCTTCTCGTGACCAACTCTGATACGAGGATCGCACCAGATTTCAAAACCTGCTTCCTTTGCATCCAAACAGAATGATACGTCTTCTCCACACATATCCTGTACTTCACCAGATTCAAAGACTTGCATCTTTGGAGCAAACCAAGGATACTTCATCTCTGAGTGTTCAAAGACTCCGTTCTTAATCAACAACCAACCAAATCCAGCATAATCAACAGTGAATGGTTTCCGACGCTTTGAGATACTCTCAATGGTTTCGTGATTCATAACACCACCATTGTTACGGAAATCATCCTCTTCCATCCAGTGTGCTACAGAGGTTGTTCTACCATCCTCTGTACAATACCATCCAGAAGCAATGTCTTGATCCATCAGAACAAGTTGCCAGAACTTTTCAGTATTGAAAACAATATCACTATCAATCCATAATTGCCAATCATACTTCAGTTTACCATCCCAGGGAATCTGATCAGGTCCACGAAGTACATTTGCTCCAAGACACTTACAACGGGCAAAGTTCACCATTGATGAGTAGTCTTGTGAGATCTGAATACTTGCTCCTGCCTGTACCAGATCAAAACAAAGTTGAACAAAATTCTTTAAGTAAGTATATGAGACTCCTCTTCCAGGTAGACAGAACACAATTGTCTTACCCTTTACCATTTCACGGGCAAGATTGTAGTCCCACTCTGGTTCTGAGGCAGTCGGCGTTTTTGCTTTTACGGTAAATCCTTTAGCCATAATAGAATGCGTTTACATCAATGATCATACAGTATTATGTAGAGATTGTCAATCACCCTCAGTTTCGGTTATTACGAGATCTCCACCCTCAATTGATAGGCGAACTTGTGTATCTTCGTACCATGAAAGATCGTTTGTAATCCACTCAGGAATTACAATGTAATAGTCGCCCGTGATTGGATCGACTTGTACAGACTGAAAATTTTCTCCGGAATTTTTTCTCATTTCGTGTATATGAATCTTCTTTTTAGATTTATATAGCACAGTATATTATACTCGCGTCCGTAACACTTTGTAGGTTAGGGGGACCCATGGTTTTTATAACGGGGGCGCCCCCCGACGCGGCGGAACGGCGGGGCGCTGGTGTTCACGAACGAATGGCACGGGGCACAAAGTTACAATGAAGACCCGCAATCTCCCAGGCAGGGAAACCATCAATGCCCGCACGATTGAGTGAACGACCTGCGTTACCTTCACGGTGACTGTTAAGTTGCGGGCGACCCTTAGCAACGTTGGTGCTCACCCATACGGTTTGACGGGTGTTAAGATCGGATGCGATGTTGTAGAGTGCCATGATAACGAATGAGGAATGTGTGTGGTTTAGTGTAACTCAGTCACGTGCCGAATCAAAGACCGAATAGAAACAATCCCATGCCCAAGTGTCGGCAACGAATGTATCAATGCCGCACTGATCACAAACCCAATCATAGGCACTGTCGCAGTTAGCATTAGTCTCAACCACGAAATCGTAGAGAGAAGCAATAGCACCACGGAAGCAATCATTCTCCATTTCAGACACCCACCACTTGCCAGTTTCAGTGCTTTTGTTGATCATCTTGCCGTCGATGGAGAATGCTTTGATCACGGACATTTGAGTTGCTTTTCTTTGACTCTTTTAGTATTGCACAAAAAAGGTGCTCACGGGGAGAAGAGTGGACACCTCTACAACTGTCACCAAATCAACGGGGTGCCATCGGTATCGGTTACAATTCCCTGTTCATTGTCGGCAGCGATAGAGTCAAGAATTGCCATCAGTTCGTTACCATTACCAGCACGATTCAGCAGGGCAGTGGCAAGATCAAAGGTCATGATAAAATGTAAAACAGTGTGATTTGAGTTGGGGTGTCTTTAGAGCGCATCCCATTCTCTATAAAACCTATGCCAGACGCATCCCAGAGAAGAACGGAATGGGTGAACCGTTGTAGTTAACGAACCACTGAAAGTTCTTCTGAAAGACACATTCACCAGTGATTCCGAATTCTTTCAGAATAGCATTCAGGCGGGACTTTGTGGTTTTGGTTTGATATCCACCATCAAACAATTCGATCCAGGTTTCACCAATTCGGGCAATCAAATGACCGTGCAGGTAGACATCAGAAACATTAGAACATGCGATCACCTCAGTGTTATCAAGTTTGAAATCTTCGCTTGCTTTGATTGCAGCGTTCATCAGGCGTTCGATCTTCCGCATGGGTTGGGGTCGTTTGGTATGCAGTAATTCTACAGGGTCAGTCGCGGATCCAGGAGGCAGCAAGTGCCAGTGCATCAGCTGTCACAAGGCGGATCGGTGCCAGGGGTTGCCAGAGTACGGTCACCAGCACGACACCGATAATCCAATTTCTATGCATCAGAAATCGTAATTCACCACACGATCTTCACAGTAACCACGGCGGGAATGAGTGAAGTAATCGGTCTTATCTTTGCCACCCGATTGAGTGAACATGTTGCGAATGTAGAAGTCAAACCCACGCTCATCTTCCTTCCACTCATTGAGTGCCTGATACTGCTTCAGAGTAACATTCAACTCAGCGATGAGTTTGTTATACAGATCGCGCTTTTCTTTGCTCACCACATCATCAGCAAAGAACACCGTGGTTTCGTTATACTTTTTGCTGCTGAACACGTAGATAACACCTTCCTTCGGCAATCCGCCATTGTAGGTAGGATATGCCTGCTTGCTGGACTTACACTCAATGTCGTAAGTTTTGCCGTTGTGATGCACACGGAAGTCAGGAGAGTTCTGAATACCATTCGGTTGATATTCATATTCCAGGTTATACTTTTTCAGCAGATCTTCTACCTGCTGTTCGTGATACGAATTGTCTTGAGAATTGCTGGCATACTTGAGATCCAGGCACTCAATGAAGAATTGATTCAGTGTAGACATTTTAGACTCCTCGGACTTGATTGCCCGTTGTAAGTGTGTGGGGTTCGTTTCCTTCCCCCCGATGAACATAGTATGGCACCCCCTGCGGGTCAAATCAACAGGGTGTGTGCCACCTTCTCAACTGGCACACTGAAACCGTTGGTTGTTGAAGTTAGCATTAGAAAAGACCTCACGATTCACCAACTTGAATGTACCAAACTCATTGGAGAGAACATAACCCTCAGCATCAATTCTGTTGCCGTAGAGGTATGCTGCAGGACCTTGATTGCGGCAGAGGTACAAACAATCATCTTTGATTGACTTCACCAGTGCCCACAAACGCAGCAGGTTAGCATCACAATCAAAGTTCTCAGGGTTGACTTCTTCACCAGCACGAATGCAGGCGTTGATCTGTTGTTTGATCTTTGCCGCTTCCTTATCAGTTACGAACTCACAGGCAGTAGACATTTGACGGGCAAAGTCACAGATCTCTTCTACATCAGCAAACGATTCTTGCCCATGCTGAATGTATGCTTCAGGTTTCACAAATTTCACATAGGGAGTATCGGTGATGATAAACTTCATCGGATACGCTACAGCATCACGAAGATCTTTGTCGGCAATGTAGTAAGTATGAGGAGCAACAATGATCTTCTCATAAACTACCTCAGGGAACTGATAAGTGATCGTGTTAGGAGTATACTCAGTGTCACCACCGAAACCAATAAAATCACCTTGAAAGATACCGTCTGAATGAGGCAACCAATCAAAACAAGCGTGAAGAATGTTTGCAACTTCGCCTTGATAGAATTGATTGATCTCATCATGCGAATGTGCGATCCGAATCTTTACTTTGTTAAAGACTGCTTTGGTGCCAACGAAGAATTCACCGTTGGCAGGATTGATACCCCAAACAATAGCAGGTGCCCCGTCAATCTTTACACTCAGATTGCCACGGGCAGTAAACCAATCCAGAACAGTAAGGTCACCCGTCAGGATAGAATCTTCGGGGTGCTCAAGGTGGGTGTTTTTCATACTGTTAGTATTACATGGATTGGGGGGCATCGCAACCCCCCTTGTGCCACTTACTCAACCGTCACACTCTCCACCAGTTCTTGAATCACATCTTCATCGTACACATTGGCGATCTCATTGAGAACATCTTCCTCATTCATGTGAGACATGTTTTCTACAATCGTATCGAACACAAATTGCATCAAACACTTAAGGTCCATCTCATCAACAATACGCTCGGCGTAGTTGTCAATCAGTTGGTCAAGTTGTTGGGAAGTAAGGGTCATTTCAGAACTCATCAAGACAGTGACGGGAAGTTTGATTCAGACGAATGAGAATGTCATTCCAAAACTCTTTATCCTCATCATCATTGTACTGGTTGTTATCTTCAACCAAACGAATGAGATTGTTAAGATCGTCGGGAGTGAGATAGTTCATCAGTAATCGTAGTTTGCGTTCAGGTACTCATTGACATCAAACTTTTCATCTTTCAGTTCAGGAATGTCAAGGTCAAAGATTTCACCAGGAGCATCTTGAATCTCAGACCAGAGTTCATCAAACATGGTTCAATTCC
>Ga0222712_10001506_pt1 | contig 28629 bp, 19 predicted proteins | sample C33_657DmetaG_FD_165043 | JGI IMG/M metagenome (GOLD analysis project Ga0222712, IMG submission 165043) | Estuarine water microbial communities from San Francisco Bay, California, United States - C33_657D | ecosystem: Environmental > Aquatic > Marine > Unclassified | place: USA: California... | reverse complement strand
AAATCACAGCGGATGCTTCGCAAGCCTTCGACCAAGGCGTCAAGATTGCGCGCATCAACGCCGCCATCACACCGATTGGTGGCCTCGCTGCGAACGGTGCTTTCATGGTGGTCTTGGGCGTTGGCGGATTCCGCGTTGCGACGGGCGAAACCGACGTTGCCAGCCTGATCACCTTCATCTTGCTCATGTTCCTAATGATTCGCCCGGTTGGCCAGGCGTTTCAGGCCTATTCTTCGGTGCAGAGTGCACTCGGGGCCTTGGCGCGCATCCAAGAAATTCTTGACCTGCCGCTCGAGAACGCCGACGAGGCGAGCGACAAGCCGGTTCGTCGCAAGGGTAGCAACACGGTTGCCATCGAGTTCAAGAAGGTCAACTTTTCTTATGCGCCGAGCGAGCCTGGCACGGTTGCCCCGGTTGTGCTGAACGGCATTTCGTTCAAGATTGAGCGTGGTTCGCGCGTTGCCATCGTTGGGCCCTCGGGTTCTGGCAAGTCGACCACACTCTCGCTCATCGAGCGCTTCTATGAGCCGAGTTCGGGTCAGATTTTGCTCGATGGCCAGCCAGTTACCAACATCAGTCGACGCGAACTGCGCGCCCAGATTGGCTACGTCGAGCAAGATGCGCCGGTGCTAGCCGGAAGCATTCGCGAAAACCTGCTGATTGGCAAGCCGGATGCAACCAACAAAGAGCTCAAGGCGGTTCTGGCTGCCGTGAACCTCACCGAGGTCATCAAGCGCGATAAGCGTGGCCTAGACGCCGAGGTTGGCGAGCAGGGCATCATGCTTTCGGGTGGTGAGCGTCAGCGTTTGGCTATTGCCCGTGCGCTGTTGGCCGCGCCTCCGATTCTGTTGCTCGATGAGTCGACCTCTTCGCTCGACGGCTTGAACGAACAGCGCATGCGCGAGGCGATCGATGCGGTTGCCCAACACCGCACCATGATTGTGATTGCCCACCGGCTCTCGACCGTGGTCGACAGCGACCAAATCATCGTTATGCAAGACGGAAAGATCGTCGGCGTTGGCACTCACAAGCAGCTGCTCAAGTCGACGCCTCTCTACAAAGAGCTGGCCGCGACTCAGATGCTCGACTAGCGCAATCGCACTAGGCTGAAGCCGAAACCTTTCGAAGAAGAGAGAGACAAGTGCAGCCAACCGAACGCGCTTTTGCCGAGGCGCTCGATGCGGCCGACCCGCTTGCGCACTATCGCGAGCAGTTCGTCATCACCGACCCTGATCTCTGTTACCTAGATGGCAACTCTCTCGGTCGCCTGCCAAAAGCAACCGTCGAACGCGTGGCCAATTTTGTAACCAACGAGTGGGGTCGCGAACTGGTCAATGGCTGGGCCCACTGGATCGACGAGGCAACTACCGCCGGTGACCTGCTCGGTCGCGCAGTGCTCGGTGCAGCATCCGGTCAAACACTTGTCTGTGACACCACCTCAGTGAACTTCTACCAACTTTGCAGCGCTGCCATTCAGGCTCGTCCTGATCGCAAGACCGTGATCATCGATGCGGCAAACTTTCCGACCGATCGCTACATTTTGGCCGGCATCGCCGAAGCGCACGGTCTAAACCTGGTCACCCTCGACAACGACGGCAGTGGCGGGCCCGGCTCGGTTGCCATCGACTGCGAGAACGAGCTCATCACCGCTGAGGCGCTTGCCCCGCACCTGAACGACGACGTTGCGCTGGTAACACTGCAAGCTATTCACTACCGTTCGGGATCACGCCCTAACATCAAGGCAATCACCGACCTGTGTCGCGCGAACGGCACGCTTGTGGTCTGGGATGCCAGCCACGCAGCGGGCGCAATCGAACTCGACTTCGATGCCAACGGCGTCGACCTCGCGATTGGTTGCACCTACAAATACGGCAACGCCGGGCCTGGTTCGCCGGCTTGGCTATACGTTGCTAAGAGCATCCAAGAGGAATTGCGCGTGCCGATTCAAGGCTGGTTCGCCCAAGACAAGCAGTTCGAAATGGGGCCGTTCTTCGAGCCGAGCAACCAGATGCGCCGGTTTCAAATCGCCAGCCCGAGCATCATCGGCATTCGGGGCGTGCAAGCCAGCTTCGAGATGATCGAGCAGGCGGGCATCCGTGCGATTGCTCACAAGGCAGCCGTCGGCACCGACATGATGGTTGCCCTGTTCGACGCGTGGCTGGCACCGCTCGGCTTCACCCTGCTCACTCCGCGCGAGTCGAGTAAACGTGGCGGCCACATCACCGTCGGCCACCCAGACGCCAAGGCCATCGCGGCAGGCATGCGCAAGCTGGCGAACGTGATTCCCGACTACCGCACGCCTAACTCCATTCGCCTGGCCATCGCCCCGCTGCCAACCTCGTTCGTCGAGGTTTTCGACGGCATGGCTCGAATGCGCGACCTAGTGGCCAGCGGCGACTACCTGAACATCGAAGACAACGGAAGCAGAGTCACATGAGCGGCAACGAAAACGGCCCGGCTAACCACGAAAAGGCGCTCACCTACATTTCGTATTTGAAAGTGGATGAACTGCTCGAGTTGCAGCAGCCCGTGTCTGACGGCCCCGAGCACGACGAGATGCTCTTTATTGTGATTCACCAAACCTACGAGTTGTGGTTCAAGCAGTTGCTGCATGAGGCCTCCGCACTGCAGTCGTCGCTCACCGCAGGCGACACTCACCGCTCGCTCGGGTTGCTCGGCCGCATGCGCACCATCATGAAAACCTGCGTTGCCCAAATCGACATTCTCGAAACCATGACGCCGCTGCAGTTCAACTCGTTCAGGGGTTTCTTGCAGTCATCCAGCGGTTTTCAGTCGGCTCAGTTTCGCGAATTCGAGGCCGTTCTCGGCCGTCGCGACAAGGCTGGCGATGGGGCTCCGGCGGGCAGCGGCATGGGCATGGCCGAGCACCTGATCTATGGTTCGCCGGCTCGTTCTCGGGTTGAGGCCGCGATGAAGAGACCTTCGCTGTGGGACAGCACACTCGCCTACCTAGCCACTCGCACCGACAAGCTGCCAGCATCCGCTTTGAACAGGGATGTCACGACTGCCTGGTCGCCGAACGAAGAAGTTCAGGCGGTACTACTCGACATTCATCGAACCGACGCCGACGCGGCTGCGGTGTGTGAGCGCTTGGTCGACCTCGACGAGGGTTTGCAAGAGTGGAGATACCGTCACGTGAAGATGGTTGAGCGCACGATCGGTCGCAAGGCTGGTACGGGCGGCTCGCTTGGAGTCGACTACCTAGCTTCGACGCTGTTCAGGTCGGTGTTCCCTGACCTTTGGGCTATTCGCTCGAAGTTCTAGAGCCGCTACCCAATCTGCGCGATCGGATTCAACTCGATTAGCCCCTAGTAGCCGTGTCGACCACGTTTTTGATAAGCATTGCGCGGGTCATTGGGCCGACTCCACCAGGGTTTGGTGAGAAGTAGTCGGCAACCTCGGCAACCGCCGGGTCGACATCGCCGACCTGTTTTGCGCCTTCTGGACCTTCAACACGAGTGATGCCAACGTCTAGAACGGCGGCACCCGGTTTGACCCACTCTGGGCGAACAAAGTGTGGCACTCCAACTGCGGCAACCACGATGTCGGCACGACGCACGGCCGCCTCGATGTCGAGCGAAGCCGAGTGCAATAGTGTGACGGTCGAGTCGATTCCCTTGCGAGTCATCAGCAGACCGAGCGGGCGACCGACGGTAACGCCACGACCGATAACGGCAACCTCGGCGCCGCGAGTTGGCACGTCGTAGCGACGCAGCAGCTCGACAATTCCGGCCGGGGTGCAAGGCAGCGGCGAGGTCAGCTCACTCGAAACGCCAAGCACAAGGCGACCAAGGTTGGTTGGGTGCAGACCGTCGGCATCTTTCGCAGGGTCCATCAGCTCGAGCATCTCGTTGGTGTCAATGCCAAACGGCAACGGCAGCTGAACGATGTAGCCGGTAACGTCACTGGCCGAATTCAAATCACGGATGGCCGCCCGCACATCAGCGCTAGACGCCGAAGCAGGCAAATCGATGCGCACGCTGTGCACACCAACCTCTGCGCAGTCGCGGTGTTTGCCGCCTACGTAGATGTGTGAACCAGGGTCGTCGCCAACCAGCAGAGTGCCGAGCCCCGGAGTGATGCCGCGCTGCTTGAGTGCAATGACGCGTTCGGTTAGTTCTGCCTTGATGGCATTGGCCGTTGCCAGGCCGTCTAGCTTGACCGCAGTCATTCGACTACCAGTTCTCGAGGCCGTCGTAAAGCGGGTAAGCCTCGGTAAGAGCGCGAACTCGAGCCTGAAGGGCTGCAACATCTGGGTTCGGCATCAACACGTGAGCGATGATGTCTGCAACCTCGGTGAACTCGGCCTGCCCAAAGCCACGGGTGGCGAGGGCTGGGGTTCCGATGCGAACACCCGAGGTCACCATTGGTGGGCGAGGGTCGTTCGGCACCGAGTTGCGGTTGACGGTGATGCCAACTTCATGCAGTAGGTCTTCGGCGGTCTTGCCGTCGATCGGAGCGTTGCGCAGGTCAACCAGAACGAGGTGAACCTCGGTGCCTCCGGTTAGCACCTGAACGCCGTTGGCACGGGCATCCGCCTGGGTCAAACGCTCGGCAATCAAACGAGCGCCATCGAGAGTGCGCTGCTGGCGGTCTTTGAACTCTGGCTGCATTGCTGCCTTGAAGGCAACTGCCTTGGCGGCAACCACGTGCATTAGCGGGCCACCCTGCTGGCCAGGGAACACCGATGAATCGATCTTCTTGGCATACTCTTCGCGGCAGAGAATCAGACCCGAACGAGGGCCGGCCAGAGTCTTGTGAACGGTGGTCGAAATCACGTCGGCGTATGGCACCGGGCTTGGGTGCAGGCCGGCGGCAACCAGACCGGCAAAGTGAGCCATGTCGACCCAAAGCTTGGCTCCTACCTCGTCGGCAATCTTGCGGAACTCGGCGAAGTCTAGGTGACGGCTGTATGCCGACCATCCGGCAATCAAAACGTGAGGCTTCACCTCGTGGGCACGTTGGCGAACGATGTCCATGTCGATCAAGAAGGTCTCTGGGTTCAGACCGTAGGCGTGAGCTTCGTACATCTTGCCCGAGAAGTTCAGGCGCATGCCGTGGGTGAGGTGACCACCGTGCGCAAGTTCAAGACCGAGGATGCGGTCGCCAGGGTTTGCCAGCGCCATAAGCACAGCGGCGTTCGCGCTCGCACCCGAGTGTGGCTGCACGTTGGCGTGCTCGGCACCGAACAGCGCCTTCGCGCGGTCGCGGGCTAGGTTTTCGGCGACGTCGACGGCCTCGCAGCCACCGTAGTAGCGCTTGCCCGGGTAACCTTCGGCGTATTTGTTGGTGAGCACCGAACCTTGCGCCTCGAGCACGCCGCGGCTGACAAAGTTTTCAGACGCGATCATTTCGAGGGTGTGACGCTGGCGGTCGAGTTCGGCCTCTAGAACGGCTGCGATCTCTGGGTCGGTTTCGCTCAACGGCTGGTTGAAAGTCGATGGCAGTTTTGACATGTCGGGGCTCCTAAGAGTGTTGCAGTGCACGGCGTATATGTTGGCCCAGGCGCACGACCAAAAATGCCTATCGCTCCCCGATGGATACCCATCTTTAGCGCCAGTTGCGATGACGTAATTCTAACCCCGAATAGACTTGACCCTATGACTTCTGAAGCAAAACACTGGGTGCTTACGTTGGTTTGCGACGACCAGCCCGGAATCGTGCACGCGATCTCTGGCGCGGTGGTGGCCGCGGCCGGAAACATCACCGAATCGCAGCAATTTTCTTCAGAAGACACCGGTCGATTCTTCATTCGCCTGCAGATCGAATCGAGCGTTTCTCGCGAAGCTTTCGTGGCAGAGCTTCAGCCGGTAATCGACCACTACGGCATGACCTGGCACCTCGACGAGGTTGGCCGCAAGGTTCGCACCCTGGTTCTGGTTTCGAAGTCGGCCCACTGCCTCAACGACATTCTCTTTCGCCAGCGTGCGAGCCAGTTGCCGATCGAGATTCCAGCGGTTTTTAGTAACCATCCAGACCTGGCCGAGCTCGCGGCGTTCTATGACGTGAAGTTTGAGACCCATGCAATCACGGATGCTGGCAGCAAGGCCGCGTTCGAGCACATGTTGCGCGACTACATTCACGCCGCCGGAATCGAGCTCATCGTGCTCGCCCGCTTCATGCAGGTGCTGTCACCCGAGTTTGTAGCTGAGTTCGAGGGTCGAATCATCAACATTCACCATTCGTTCTTGCCGGGCTTCAAGGGCGCTAACCCCTATGCCCAGGCTCACGCTCGAGGCGTGAAGCTGATCGGTGCAACCGCCCACTTTGTTACCGCCGACCTCGACGAGGGGCCGATCATCGAGCAGAACGTGGTTCGGGTAACCCACAGCGACTCGAAGAATCGTCTCGTTTCAATCGGTCAAGATGTTGAATCGAAGACGCTGGTTCAAGCCATGCGCTGGTTCGCCGAACACCGAGTTCTGCTCGATGGCGACCGCACCATTATTTTCGAGTAACCGCTAGCTTTTTCGAAGCAGCCAGCGAACGCCCGAGCATCAGGGCCGCCGAGGTGGCTGCGATTGCAGCCAACCCGACATCCGCGTTTTTGAACGCTTTGGCAACCCCGAACGAAACCGCCTTCATCGAAGACGCACCGCGAGTTGTGGTGCCTTCTTTCGCGATTACACGAGGCCGCGCCATGCCGCCACCGGTCGTGGTGCTGCCGCTCGCCGCGTCGATGATCACCGAAGCCGAATCGATTCCGGTGGTCGGGCCGAGGTTGCCGCCAGGGTCGGTTACCGACGAGGGTGGAATGCCGAGCGAGACGGTTCCGACCGAGCATCCGCTGGTTGCAACCCTGAAACTGACTCCGGCGCTCAACTCGGTGAGCGTGAATCGGCAGCCCGTGGCCGTGCCCGAGTGCGTGAAGGTGTCGAGGGTTAGCCCCGAAACCGACTCGCTGAAGGTGACCGTGAAGCTCGGGCTAACCGAGGCGTTGGCACGGGCATCCGCGCTGATTGTCACGCGAGGCAACTGGTCGTCGACCTTCACGGTTGGCGAAGAAACATCGACAGTCGGCCCGGTGTTACCGGCCACGTCGGTCAGTGCACCGGATTCGAGAACAACTTTCGCGCTCACCCCCTCGGCACAGTCGGTGACCCAGATCGAATAGACGTTGGCGACGCTGCTGACCTTGGTGATCACGCAGCCAGAACCGCTGACCGTGAAGGTTTGCGGGTCGTTAGTCAGCGCAGCCACGCTTTCAGACAGGGTCAGTTCGAACACAATCAGGTCGTTGCGCGAGGCGGTCGACTTGGTAAACGCGCTCACCGTTGGGCTGACGCGGTCGATAGCCACCGAACTCGATGCGAGAGCGGATGCTGGCCCGACGTTACCCGCCACATCTGCTCCCACACCGACCTTGACGGTCAGCGTTGCCGTGGCCGTTGAGGCGCAACCGGTGACGTTGACCACATAGCTCGCGCCGGAACCCGTGACCGTTCCGATCGCGCACGACGTGCCTGTGACGCTGAACGAGGACGCGCTCAGGCCGGTGACCGGCTCATCGACGCTCACGGCGAATGGCAGCACGCTCAGGTTGGTTGGCGTCGCCGGTGGCGTGATTGCGAACACCGGCTTTTTGCGGTCGATGGTTAGGGTCGATGAGGTTGCCACCTGGTTTGGGCCGGTCGTCGCGCCGAATACCCCGTCGGCTGCGAGGTTGAGCAAAACCGTGCCGTCGCTGCAGTTCGAAACCGCTACTGTGTAGCTCGCGTTCGCTCCGCTGATCGAGCTGACCAGACATCCGCTCGCTGTGCCCGCGAAGGTGAAGTCGGTTGCTTCGAGGCCTTGAACATCTTGGCTAAAGCTCAGCGCAAAGTTCGTCGCGTTGGCGTTTGTGATAGCGGATGCTGGCGCAAAAGCCGTCACCACCGGCGCGTAGGTGTAGGTGAGCACAACTTGGCCGTTGCCCGTGCGAACGCCTTTGGCGTGCGAAATGGTCGAGGTGCTGGCGATGCTTGCAAACGATGAGCCGCCACCGCCTCCGCCGCCGTCTAGGCCAGATGGAATGCCGTCTCCACCAGCTCCGCCACCGCCGAAGTATCCCCCGCCACCGCCGCCGCCACCGCCGGCCGAGCCGTTACCGCCTGCGCCACCAGTGCCCAGCGAACCCGCCGTGCCGTTGTTTGCCGAACTGCCGGTTCCGGCCGATCCTCCAGCGATTTGGGTTGCTCCGCCGCCTGCGCCGCCCTGGCCCGCTGTTCCTGCGCTGGCAATCGTGCTTCCGCCAGCGCCACCCGCGCCGCCAACCCAGCCTCCGGTTCCGCCGCCGCCACCGGCAACCACTAGTCGATCGGCTAGCGCCGTCGATGAGCGCAGATCGCTGGCCCCTCCGCCCGACCCTTCGTCAGCGTGACCAGAGCCGCTCGCGCCGCCGCCACCGAAGCCGCCGGTTTGCCCAGAGCCGGTCTTACCCTGCCCGCCAACATAAACAAAAAGTGAAGCTGGGATGTTCGTGAAGCGGCCCGAGATCTTGCCGCCTAGCCCGCCCGAACGCCCACCCTGCGCGCCGAAGACATCGAACCAAAGGGTTTTGATTCCCGCCGGCGGTGTCCATTGGTAGTAGTCGCCCGTGTGATCGAAGGTGACCGTGCAAGAACCGTTGGCGCAAACTGCGGCCGGGTTGACGCTGACTGCCGAGGCGGGAGTCGCGACGAGCACACCGATAACGGTGGCTAGCGATGTGGCGGCGGCTAACAGCGCGCGCACCTTGTTGCTCTTAGTTGATTTCATGCACGAAATGTAAAACTCCCGCCAAATTGTTGACGGGAGTTATACACAAGTGCTTTTGGGGTAACGAGTTATCCCCAGATTTGAAACTAAGCCAGACGTGCTCGCAGGTTCTCTGCAAGAGTTGCCATGAACTCGTCGGTGGTCTGGTATGCCTGCCCGTTGCCAACCAAAAGCGCTAGGTCTTTGGTCATGTGGCCAGACTCGACGGTCTTGATGATTACGTCTTCAAGGGTCTCAGCAAAGGCGGCAACCTCTGGAGTGCCGTCTAGCTTGGCTCGGTGCATTAGACCGCGAGTCCAGGCATAGATCGATGCAATCGGGTTGGTCGAGGTTTTCTTACCTGCCTGCCAGTCGCGGTAGTGACGGGTCACGGTGCCGTGAGCCGCCTCGGCGAGCGCGGTTGCGCCGTCTGGAGTGGTTAGCACCGAGGTCATCAGACCCAGCGAACCAAAGCCCTGAGCCACGGTGTCTGACTGCACGTCACCGTCGTAGTTCTTGCAAGCCCAAACGTAGCCACCCTCCCACTTGAGGGCCGCGGCGACCATGTCGTCGATTAGGCGGTGCTCATAGGTGAGACCGGCTGCCTTGAACTTGTCGGCGTATTCGGCCTCGAAAACCTCTTGGAAGGCATCCTTGAAGGCACCGTCGTAGGCCTTCAGAATGGTGTTCTTGGTCGAAAGGTAGACCGGAAAGTTGCGGGCCAAACCGTAGTTGAACGAGGCGCGAGCAAAATCACGGATGCTGTCCATGTAGTTGTACATACCCATGGCCACACCACCGTGCTCTGGGTAGTCTGCAACAGTCATGGTCTGAACTTCGCCGCCGTCGGCTGGGGTCCAGGTCATGGTGACGCGACCGGCACCAGGAACCTTGAAGTCGGTTGCCTTGTACTGGTCACCGTGAGCGTGACGGCCGATGACGATCGGCTTGGTCCAGCCTGGAACCAGGCGTGGAACGTTCGAAATAATGATTGGCTCGCGGAACACAACACCGTCGAGGATGTTACGAATGGTTCCGTTTGGCGACTTCCACATCTTCTTCAGACCGAACTCGGTAACTCGAGCCTCGTCTGGGGTGATGGTGGCACATTTCACGCCAACGCCGTGCTTCTTGATGGCGTTCGCAGCGTCGATGGTCACCTGGTCGTCGGTGGCGTCGCGGTGCTCTATCGATAGGTCGTAGTACTCAAGGTCAACGTCTAGAAACGGGAGAATTAGTGAGTCTTTGATGTTCTGCCAGATGATGCGAGTCATCTCGTCGCCGTCGAGTTCGACGACCTTGCCAACAACCTTGATTTTCGACAACTTGGTATCCATTCGTTACATGTGAAAAGGCTTACAGTTACCCCCTAGAACTAGCCTACCGCCTCGTGGCGCTTAGACTTTTGCTATGAAAACTCGACTGTTTCGCCGTGCATCCGCGCTCATTTCTGCCATCGTTTTGCTAGTTTCTGGCGTTTCAATTTCACCAGCAGCTGCCAACGGTTCGGCGGTGCCAAACAAGGTAATTGATGAGAGCACAGTGGGCATTCAAATGTTCATGTATTCGTGGAACTCGATCAAAGACGAGTGCACCAACCACCTCGGCCCAAACGGCATCGACTGGGTGCAAATTTCACCCCCACAAGAGCACATTCGCGGCGAGCAGTGGTGGGTTCACTACCAGCCGGTTAGCTACAAGATCGAGTCACGCCTAGGCACCCGCGCCGAGTTCGCCGCTATGACCCAGGCCTGCAACCAAGCCGGCGTGATGATCATCGCCGACGCCGTAATCAACCACATGGCAAACTCTTCGGGCATCGGCTGGGCCGACACCGAATTCGACAAGTATGGCTACCCAGGCCTCTATGGTGAGAGCGACTTTCACGCCACCATGGACCCGAGCGAAGACCGCTTCTGTGACAGCAACATCGAGGCCTATGACGACCTTTGGGAAACCACCAGCTGTATGCTCGGCGGCCTGCCTGACCTCGCCACCGAAAAGCCCGCCGTGCGCGCCAAGATTGCGGCTTATCTAAACGACCTGATTAGCCTCGGCGTTGCCGGTTTTAGAGTGGATGCCGCGAAGCACTTCGGCGCAGCCGACCTAAAGGCGGTAGTCGACCTGCTCGACCCAATCAACGGTCGCCAGCCAATCATCATGTCTGAGGTAATCGGTGGCAACGGACAGAATGAACCTTTCACCGAATTCGGTTATGCGTGGGCATGGGATATGCCGAACATCCTGGTTAGCAACCTGAACCAGAACACCCTGGCATTCGCCAAGACCGACTTCTGGACGGTTGGCTTCAACGCAAGCAACAAGACCATCACCATGGTGAGCAACCACGACACCGAACACCACGGCCCATCGTCACTCGCCTACTGGGAAACTCAGAAGTACCAGCTCGCGCACGTGTTCATGCTGGCGGCCAAATTCGGTATTCCTCAGATTTACAGCGGTTACAGCTTTAGCGACGAGCGTCTTGGCCCAAACACCGACCCAAATACTCAAAAGGTGGTGCAGGCCAAATGTGCCAGCTCTACCAAGCCGGTGAACATCATTCGTGAAGGCCTCTACAACTGCATTCAGCGTTGGCGCTCAACCAGCGGCATGATTGCCTGGCGCGATGTTGCTGGCTCGGCACCAGAGACCAAGGTTGGCTACACGAAGCACGCCGACGGTGCCAAGATTCTCAAGTTCAACCGCGGTGCGAACACCTTCATCGCCATGAACTCGACTCAGAAGGCTCGCAAGATGGGCATTCTCACCAACCTGCCAGCTGGAACCTACTGTGATCTGCTAACCGGCGGTCGCGGTGCGGTTGTTTCCAGCACCAAGTGCCTCGGCACCAAGGTTGTCGTCGATGCCCGTGGCAAGGCAGTGGTCACCATTCCGGCCATGCTAGGAATCGCCCTAACCACCAGCCACAAGCTGCCGTAACTCACACGAAAAAACCGGTCAACCCCGAGGTGGAGTTGACCGGTTTTTTGCTGTTTGACCAGCCGAATTTCTAGACCAGCGAGTCGCGCCAAGCCTTGTGCATCTTGGCGAACTTGCCGGTGCCGGCAATCAGCTTGGCCGGGGTGTCGTCTTCGATGATGCGTCCGTGTTCCATAACCAACACACGGTCGGCGATTGAAACGGTAGACAGGCGGTGAGCGATGATGATCGCGGTGCGGCCGGCGAGCAGGGTTTTTAGACCGTGCTGCACTAGGCGCTCGCTCGGAATGTCGAGCGAAGCGGTGGCCTCATCGAGAATCAGCACGCGAGGCGAAGCAATGAACGCGCGCGCGAATGAAATCAGCTGACGCTGACCGGCACTCACACGACCTCCACGCTTGTTCACGTCGGTGTCGTAGCCATCTGGCAGGGCCATGATGAACTCGTCGGCACCAACCGCACGAGCGGCGTCGCGAATCTCGTCGATGGTTGCGCCTGGCTTTCCGAGGGCGATGTTGTCGGCAACGCTGCCCGAGAATAGGTAGGCCTCTTGCGTCACCATCACGATTGCGTTTCGCAGGTCTTCATCACGGATGTCGCGCAGGTTCACACCGTCTAGACGCACGATTCCCGTGGTTGGGTCATAGAAGCGCGACACCAGCTTGGCCAGCGTCGACTTGCCCGCACCGGTGGTTCCCACCAGAGCGATGGTTTGACCGGCAGGAATGTCGAGACTGAACTCGTGCAAAACCTCTTTGCCGTCGCCATAAGAGAAGCGAACGCCGTCGAATTCGATGTGGCCCTTTGAATCGCTTACCTCAACAGGCTCGGCTGGGTCAGCAACCGAAGGCTCTTCTTGAAGCACACCCGAGATCTTTTCTAGGCCAGAGTTTGCCGACTGGAAAGAGTTGTAGAACATCGCCAACTGCTCCATTGGGTCATAGAAGCGGCGTGCATAGAGCATCGCGGCCATCATGACGCCAACGCCCAAGGTGCCCTCCATCACGCGCAATCCGCCATAAAGCAGAATGAACGCGGTGGTTACCTGGCCGATCAGAATCAGACCCGGGTCGTAGATACCAAACAGCTGAATAACCTTGGCGTTTACGCTTCGGTAGTCTTCGACCAATTCGCCGAACTTCTCTTCGTTGGCGCGCTCCTTGCGGAAGGCCTTGACCGCACGGATGCCGGTCATGGTCTCAACAAAGTGCACAATCTGCTTGGCCGAGGCCACGCGAGTCTTGCGGTAGTTGAGGCGGGTCATCTTTTGGAACCAGCGGGTCAAGAACCAGAGCGGGATGAACGAAATCACCATGATGCCGAAAGAGGGAGCATCCAGCAAGATAAGTGCAATGGCCGCAAAGATCATGTAGAGCAAACCGGCGATCATTTCGTTACCGCCCGAGTTGAGCAGTTCCATGATCGAGTCAAGGTCGTTGGTCTGGCGAGAGATTACGCGACCCGAGGTGTAGGTTTCGTGAAACTGAACGCTCAGTTTCTGTGTGTGCCTAAACAGGCGACCGCGCAGTGCAAACATGATGTCTTGGTTGATTCGCGCGGCATAGCGCACGAAGAATGCAATCAACGCCGACGAAACCACTGCTGCAATCAGGTAAGCGCCGCTGACTGCCCAAAGTGGCTCGAGGTTACCCTTGATGGCGGCCGGCAGAGCGGTGTCGATAGCCACGGCCATCAAGAAAGGCATCGAAACGCGCAGACCCTGCGAGCCGATTACCAGAAATAAGCTGCCCCAGAGACGGTTGCGAACCGGGCGAATGATCGACCCGAGCAGAGTCATCGAGCGCTTGCGAACCGCCCGTTGCTCTTCTTTGCTGAGCTCAATCTTTTCTTCGTTTTGAACGCCTTGCATTGACATATCTACTTCACCTCAATCAGGTCGCCCGCAGCATCCAAGCTGCTGATTACAAATCGGTAGTGCTCGTTGGTGGCGAGCAGGTCGCTGTGTTTGCCGATGGCGGTAATCTTGCCGTCTTGCATGAGCGCAACCTTGTCGGCCAGTTGAACCGTGGATGGTCGGTGAGCGACAATCAGCGCGGTAGTGGCCTTGAGTACCGTGCGAAGTGCGTCTTCGACCATGGCCTCGGTGTCGACATCTAGAGCCGATAGCGGGTCGTCGAGAACCAGCACGGCAGGCTTGGCGGCAACTGCGCGGGCCAGGGCTAGGCGCTGACGCTGACCACCCGAGAGGCTCAAGCCTTCTTCACCAATCTTGGTGTCGAGGCCATCTGGCAGGTCGTAGACGAACTGAGCCTGAGCAATAGCGAGCGCCTGCTTGAGGTCTTCTTCGGTTGCATCAGGTGCACCGAGCAGCACGTTCTCGCGAACGGTTGCCGAGAACAAGGTGGCGTCTTCGAACGCCATCGCAATGTGGCTGCGAAGCTCTTCGCGGTTTAGGTCGCGAATGTCGACCCCGTCGATTTTCACCGAACCGCTGGTTACCTCGTAGAGGCGAGTGGCTAGAGCGGTGAGGGTGGTCTTGCCACAACCGGTAACGCCGATCAGGGCCACCGATTCGCCAGGCATGAGCTCGAGGTTCACACCGTTGAGTAGGTCTGGCTGCTCTGCAGGAGCATCCTGGTATCTAAAGTGAACGTTTTCGAACACCAAGCGGCCTTCGACCTTTTCGACCTGCTTTGGCTTGGTTGGGTCGTCGATTCCGACCGGCTCATCGAGCACCTCGAAGAAGCGCTCAACCGCGGTGCGGGCGTCGATGGTCATCGAAAGCAAGAACCCGATCGAGTCCATTGGCCAGTGCAGCACGGCTGCGGTTAGCAAGAACGCGGCCAAGGCACCAATGGTCAACTGGCCATCTTGAATCAGCCACACACCAACGAATAGCGCGATACCGACGGCCAGCTCTGGAATGACCGAGAGGTACCACCAGAGGCTCGAAACCATGCCGGCCTTCTTGAGCTCGGTCTTGCGAAGTTCGGCGGCGTCGCGCGAGAACTTGTCTGACATAAAGCCACCGCGACCAAAAGCCTTTAGAACGCGGATGCCGTGAACACTCTGCTCGACCGACGTCGCGAGGTCACCGGCCTGGTCTTGGCTCTGGCGTGCGGTCTTGTGATAGTTCTTCTCAAAGTTGAAGCCGATAATCCATAGCGGGGCAACAATGATCAAAAAGATGGTGCCGAGAATCCAGTGGAAAGAGAAGAGCACGACCATTCCGACGACGATGGTGATGCCGTTGGCAACCAAGAGCACGAGGCCGAACGATAGCCAGCGACGAATAAGGCTCAGGTCTTGGGTGGCACGGCTGAGCAGCTGACCGCTCGGCCACTTGTCGTGAAACGCAACCGGTAGGTCTTGCAGCTTTTTATAGAGAGTGTTGCGAAGACCGGCTTCGACGAAGGTACCCGGGGTCAGCACTAGCCAGCGGCGAAGTAGCACCATGGTGGCCTCGAGCACGCCTAGGCCAAGAATCACAAAGAACGTCGGCCAAATCAGGCTTTCGACGCCGACCTTGTTGAAAGAGTCGATTAGGCCGCGCAGATACTGCGGAATGGCCAGTGCGATCAGGTGCGCGCCAAGTGCGGCAAAGATGCCGAGAATGACTCGCGGCAAAGCCGATTTGGCAAACGGAAAGATGCGCAGCAACGTGCGCACGTTTCCGGGCTTTTTAGTGCTTACAGACAAGACAACGCCTTCGTGTTCTTTTGGGTTTTGAAAAAACTTTGAGCCGACACAATGAGGTCAGCTTTGTAGGCTAACACGCCCAAGACCCTCGTTATGCCTCATCGGGTAAAGAAAAAGGGCCCGATTTCTCGAGCCCGATTTCTTGTAGTTCTTTTGCGTGGATGCGCGTGCTTAGAGGTTCTCTACGTCGGCCTGCTTGGCGCGAACAGCCTCGGCCGCAACCTTTAGGTTCTCTAGCTCTTCGGCGTCTAGCGGGGTCTCGACAACCTGCTTGATTCCGCCCTTGCCCAACTTGGCCTCGACGCCCAGGTAAACACCCGAGATTCCGAACTCGCCGTCAACCCATGCGCAAACCGGGAACACAGCACCCGAGTCTTCGTGCACGGCCTTGGCCATGCGGGCAACAGCGGCGCTTGGTGCGTAGTAGGCCGAACCGGTCTTGAGTAGTGCAACAATCTCGGCACCACCGTTGCGGGTGCGGTCAACCAACTCGGCAACCTTCTCGGCACCTAGAACGTCGACAATCTTCTTGCCGTTGACTGTTGAAACGCTCGGTACCGGAACCATGGTCTCGCCGTGCGAGCCAAGGGTCAGGGTACGAACATCCGCTGTTGCAGCGCCGGTAGCCTCGGCCACAAAGTTGGTGAAACGAGCGGTGTCGAGCACGCCGGCCTGACCGATCACGCGGTCCTTAGGGAATCCCGATGCCTTCTGAGCCAGCGCGGTCATTTCGTCTAGCGGGTTTGAAACCACGAGGATGACGGCGTTTGGCGCGTACTTCGCAACGTTCTTGGCAACTCCACCGACGATGCCGGCGTTTACTTCGAGAAGGTCCATGCGAGTCATGCCAGGCTTGCGTGGCAAACCGGCGGTGATGATCACGATGTCGCTGTCGGCGATAGCCTCATAGCCCGAACCGTCTGGCAGGGTGGTGGCACCGACAACTTCGGTCTCGAAGCCTTCGATTGAGCGGCTCTGGTTGATGTCTAGGGCAACGCCCTGAGGCTTGCCGTCGAGAATGTCGGTGAGCACGACGGTGTCAAAGATGTCGTATTCGGCTAGACGCTGGGCGGTGGTTGTGCCGTAGAAGCCCGATCCGATAACCGAAACTTTTCCGTGACGCGACATGATTTTCTCCTTTTGGGATGTTCTTTGGATTGGTTTAAAGCCTAGTGATAGAAATGACGCTCGTTGGTGAAATACATAGTGACTCCGGCCGCCTTGGCTGCCTCAATCACTTCTTCGTCACGCTTCGAGCCGCCCGGTTGAACAATGGCCTTTACGCCCGCCTCGATTAGCACTTCAACGCCGTCTTTGAACGGAAAGAAAGCGTCGGATGCCGCGACCGCACCATTGGCGCGACCGCTGGCGCGCTCGACGGCAAGCTTGCACGAGTCAACTCGGTTTACCTGACCCATACCGATGCCGACCGATGCTCCCTCTTTGGCGAGCAGAATCGCATTCGACTTGACCGCACGGCAGGCACGCCAGGCGAAGACGAGGTCTTGGTAGGTGGCCGGGTCGGCCTTGGTTCCTGAAACGAGGGTCCAGTTGCTTGGGTTGAGCGATTCGAAGGTGTCTGGCTCTTGCACCAGCAGGCCGCCCGAAATCTGGCGAATCTCGAGTGAGTCACGGCCAAAGTTCGGTGGCAAAAGCAAAATGCGCAGGTTGGCCTTGGCGGTGAGAATCTCGAGCGCCTCAAAGTCATAACCCGGCGCGATGATGACCTCGGTGAAGATGCTGGCTACTTGTTGGGCCATGGTCTTGGTCACGGTGCGGTTTGCGGCAATCACACCTCCGAACGCAGAGACTGAGTCGCAGACGTGGGCCTTTGCGTGAGCATCCGCTATTTGATCTGGCGCGTTCGGGTCACCGATTGCAACTCCGCACGGGTTGGCGTGCTTGATGATGGCGACGGCCGGCTCGGTGTGGTCGAAAGCTGCGCGCAGGGCGGCATCGGCGTCGACGTAGTTGTTGTAAGACATTTCTTTGCCGCCGAGCAGGCGGGCCTGGGCGATGCCCGCGGTAGCCTCGGCCGACGTGTTGCGGTAGAGCGCGGCTGCCTGGTGCGAGTTTTCGCCGTAGCGAAGGGTGTTGGCAAGTTCGGCCTGAAGCTCGAAGGTGCTGGCGAAACCAGGGTTCTTGCTCTCGTTGTTCTGGGTCTGGCCGGCGTCTTTGCGCCACTGGCTCTCGATCTCACCCGCGAACCACTCGGCAACCGCTGCGTCGTAGCGCGCGGTGTGGGCGAAGGCATGAGCGGCAAGTTCGCGACGCTGAGCCAGGCTCGTGCCGCCGTCTGCAATCGCCGCGATGATTTCGCTGTACTTCGATGGGTCGACCACGATGACAACGTTGGCGTGATTCTTGGCGGATGCTCGCACCATCGCAGGGCCACCGATGTCGATTTGCTCAACCACCGTGTCACCCTTGGCGCCAGAGGCCACGGTTTGAACGAACGGGTACAGGTTCACAACTACAAGCTCAAACGGCTCGATGCCTAGTTCGTTCAGCTGGTTTTCGTGATCGACGAGGCGAAGGTCGGCTAGTAGGCCGCCGTGAATCTTTGGGTGCAGGGTCTTGACGCGGCCGTCGAGCACTTCGGCGAATCCGGTTACTTGCGAAACCTCGGTGACCTTGAAGCCGGCTTCGGCGATGGTCTTGGCGGTTGAGCCGGTTGAAACCATGTCTACGCCGGCGGCGGCTAGCGCTGCGGCTAGTTCGAGTAGGCCGGTCTTGTCGCTAACCGAGATGAGTGCGCGCTTGATGGCGACGCGGTTGCGGTGACGGTATTCGGTTGGGTTGCGGTCGGCAGAAGCCACGAGCAGCCTTTCGGTTTTAGTCGTCTCAGCGAAATTCGCTGTGAGCGCCTATGCGGGTTGTTGAGCTTTCGCCTCGGCGAATTGTTTGACCACGTCGACCAGCAGTTCGCGCTCAACAACTTTGATGCGCTCGTGCAGTTCGGCTTCGGTTTCGCCGGGGTGAATCTGAACCTCGGCCTGTGCCAGGTGAGGCCCGGTGTCGACACCCTCGTCGACAACGTGAATGGTCACCCCCGTGCGAGTTGCTCCGGCGGCCAAGGCGTCGCGCACGGCATGCGCTCCCTTGAACTCGGGCAACAGCGAAGGGTGAGTGTTGATTAGGTTTGGGCTCAGCGCCTGCACAAAGTTCGGCGGCAGAATCTTCATGAAACCAGCCAAGACAACTAAGTCTGGCTCGAAGTGTTTGATGTTGGCCAAGAGCGCATCGGCCCAGGCTTCGCGTGATGCAAAACGGCCGGGCTCAACCACGAATGTCGGCACTCCGTGCAATTCGGCATGCTCTAGGCCGGCGGCCGGGTTGTCAGAACCAACGGCCAAAATGCGGGCCGGGTAGAGCGGGTTTGCGGCGGCGTCGAGCAGGGCACGCAGGTTAGAACCTGACCCAGAAATGAGAACGACGACCGACAGCACCGCTCTAGTTTATCGCTTGAGATGTTCGGGAATCGGGGCCGCCTTGTCTGGTCGAGCGCTATAGAACGCCGCCAAGAATGACACGGGGGCTACCTCGACGAAGACCACCAGCGCGAGCATCCAAGGGTTCACACCAAACTCGGCGAGACGGTCTGGGCCAATGCCACCGCTGGCCACCCAGGCGAGCAGCGCCGCCTCGAGCGCCGCCACCAAACCGATGCCGAGACCGAGCGATATTGCCGCACTGAGTGGCGATGCGAAATTGAAGCGGATGTCGGCTGCATGAGGTTTCACGAGCACGGTTGCGGCCAACGCCAAAAGTACCGGCACGACCAAAACCATTAGGCCGAACGGGTTTTCGCCGATTGGTAAACCGCCAAAGAATGGAATCGACGGAATCGGGCCGAGCTCGGTGCCGAACGGCGAAACGGTCGAGCCCGCCCCGATCGAGAAGCCGAGGCCGGTGAGCCAGGCCGCGCCGAAGATGATGAGGTTGGGCAGCAGTGCAAGCTGCGCGAGGGTAACCGCGATGCCGCCGATGAGGCTCACCTGCAGGCCTTCGTAGAGGCGGGTTACCGAAACCCAGTTGAAGGTGAGGCTGACCGCGAGAAAGATTGCCGAAACGGCCAGCAGGCCAACCACCACGGCGGTTCCAGCGATGAAGGCCGGCTTGCTGAGTGACGCCAAGAACCAGTTAGCGGTTTGCGAGCGGCGAGCGATTTGGTCATCGAGCCAAGCGCGTTCGCGGGTGACTACCTCGGTGTTTTGCGAGCGGCCGAACAGGTTGGTGACCACCATCGAAGCAACATAAAGCAGCGCCGGAATCGAGGCCGCCTCGTTGGCCACCGGGTGAACCGTTGGGCTGGAGGCAATCGGTGTGAGCACAATCGCGACGGTTGCGTAAACAATGAACGCACCCAACCACCCAGGCCAAAACTCAAGAGCGCCCCAGAGCTTGCGAGCGGTGCGGCGACCGAACAGGTAGACCACAGCCATCAAGCCGAGCGGTGCAAGTGAAATGTCGAACGCCGGTGAATCGATTCCGGCGAGCGCTTGTTCACCAACGTGGATGCTCACGCCATGCCCCGCAAACCACAGGTTTCCCATCGTCTGTAGCGACATGATCCACGGAATGTCTGGATCGTTTTCGATGAGCCAAACCGCGGTGCCGAGGCCGAGCAGAATGACGATGGTCAGGGCAGAAATAAAGAGCGCATCCAAAGCACCAACCAGCAGGGTTAACCTGCGGCTACTTGCGTTGGATGCGCCCTTTGCCACTTTTGTTGTGAGCTAGAGGCTCTTGACCACTTCGCGCATCAGCGCTGCGGTCTCGCTTGGAGTTTTGCCAACCTTCACACCGACGGCTTCGAACGCTTCTTTCTTAGCCTGAGCGGTTCCGGCTGAACCAGAAACAATCGCACCGGCGTGACCCATGGTCTTACCTTCTGGTGCGGTGAACCCGGCAACGTAGGCAACCACCGGCTTGGTGACGTGCTTGGCAATGTAGGCGGCAGCCTTTTCTTCGCTGTCTCCACCGATTTCACCAATCAGCACGATGGCCTTGGTTTCTGGGTCGGCTTCGAATGCTTCGAGTGCATCGATGTGGGTGGTTCCGATGATCGGGTCTCCACCAATACCAATGGCGGTCGAGAAACCGATGTCGCGAAGTTCGAACATCATTTGGTAGGTCAGGGTACCCGACTTAGACACTAGGCCGATTGGTCCACGTCCGGTGATGTTCGACGGAGTGATTCCGGCGTTCGACTGCTCTGGGCTGATGATGCCTGGGCAGTTAGGGCCGATGATGCGGGTCTTGTTGCCCTTCGAGCATGAGTAAGCCCAGAAGCTAGCCGAGTCGTGCACCGGAATGCCCTCGGTGATAACTACTGCCAGGCCGATCTCCGCGTCGATTGCCTCGACCACAGCGGCCTTAGCGAAGGCTGGTGGAACGAAGATGACCGAAACGTTTGCACCGGTTGCTGCCATGGCCTCGGCCACGGTGCCAAACACCGGCAGGCTCTTGCCATCGATTTCAACGGTTTCGCCGGCCTTGCGTGGGTTCACGCCACCAACGATGTTCGAGCCACCGGCAAGCATGCGGGTGGTGTGCTTCATGCCCTCGCTACCGGTCATTCCCTGAACGATGATTCGCGAGTTGCTGTCTAGAAAAATAGCCATTCTTATGTGTTCCTTCTCGCGTCTATCGGTTGGCCAGTTCGGCGGCCTTGTCGGCAGCCTCATCCATGGTTTCGGCCACGGTCACTAGCGGGTGAGCAAAATCAGCAAGGATGCGGCGACCCTCGACCACGTTGTTGCCATCTAGGCGCACAACGAGTGGCTTGGTTGCAGCAGAGCCGAGCTTCTCGAGAGCACCGACGATTCCGTTGGCAACTGCGTCACAGGCGGTGATTCCACCGAAGACGTTTACGAACACGCTCTTCACCTGGGCGTCGCCAAGGATGACGTCGAGACCGTTGGCCATAACCTCAGCCGAGGCACCGCCACCGATGTCGAGAAAGTTTGCCGGGCGAACGCCACCGTGGCGCTCACCTGCGTAGGCAACCACGTCGAGGGTCGACATAACCAGACCGGCACCGTTTCCGATGATTCCAACCTGACCGTCTAGCTTCACGTAGTTGAGATCCCAAGCCTTGGCCTTTGCCTCTAGCGGGTCAAGGTCGTCGCGCTCCATCTCAGCGCGCTCGTGACGAAACTCTGCGTTGTCGTCGAGGGTCACCTTGCCGTCTAGGGCGAGAATCTGGCCGTCGTGGGTCAGAACCAATGGGTTTACTTCAACCAGGGTGGCGTCTTCTTTTACAAACACGTCATAAAGCTTGACCAGATCCGGGGCAACCTTGTCGGCTAGCTCTGCCGGAAAGTGACCGGCCAGTGCGATTTCGCGAGCCTTGGCGAGGTCGATACCGGCAACAGCATCCACGGCGATTTTGGCTAGAGCGTCTGGGCGCTCGACGGCGAGCTGCTCGATGTCCATTCCACCCTCAACGCTGCATAGCGAAAGAAAGGTGCGGTTTGAGCGGTCGAGCATCACCGAGAAGTAGTATTCCTGGTCGATTGACGCGCCCTGCGCGATCATGACGCGCTTGACAACGTGGCCCTTGATGTCTAGACCCAGTATGGCCTCGGCGTGAGTGCGAGCCTCTTCTGGAGTCTTGGCAACCTTGACGCCACCCGCCTTGCCGCGACCGCCAACCTTTACCTGTGCCTTGACGACAACTACTCCACCAATCTTGGCGGCTGCTGCCTCGGCTTCTTCTGGGGTGTCGGCGATTAGGCCTTGTAGAACTGGTACGCCGTGAGCCTCGAACATGTCTCGGGCTTGATACTCAAAAAGATCCAATGTCATTTCCGTTTCAATGGGATTAGAGGCCGAAAGAAACTCAGAAAAAGGTCTTCGACAACCAAAAGTTTATCGCTGTTGGGCGCCGATGATTGCCTTTACCGGCTAAACGCCGCTACCGCCGCCACCACCACCACCGCCACCGGCGGAACCTCCGCCACCAGAACCACTGCTCGAACTGCTGGCAAAGCTGGCGGAAATCGCCGAGTTGAGCGAAGCAATGCTTGAGCTGTGGATGAACGCCAGAGGAACATAGTTCGGTGGATTCTGGTCTGTGTAGTAGAGCGACAGAACCTTTGCCCATTCGGTCTCGAGCCCAAGCAAGACTGCCCATGGCAGCACTTGCTCGTAAAGATGCAAAACCTCACCCTGGCCTAGCGGGCCTTTTGCCCTTACTGCCCCAGTAGGTGATTGCAAAAATGCGAGTCGGTCTTTTTCAACCAACCGAATGAATTCGCTCAAACCTCGCATGTAGATGCTCAGTTCCACACCGGCCTGCGTAGCCTGTCGCTTGGAAAGCATGATGATGGCGTGTGCGATGCTCGCCACGAAGCCCAAAAGAATCGGAATCAGCACAAAACCCGCGTCGACTCGCGCGTCTAGGCTTGCCGCCACAAAAGTCATTCCCACCGTGACGCCAAAAATGGGTAGCCAACTCAAGAATGTCGTCTTGACCGCAAAGTGCGAGTAATACCGCTCGTCAAGGCCCTCTCGAACCGCCAGTGCCATGTGCTCGTTGAACACGGCGGCAATACGCCCCGATTCGGGTTCTACTACTGCCGCGCCAAGCCTGACCGATGCGCCGACCGATGCGCCGACCGAATCACTGCCCGGCTCGCCAACCAGCAAAGCGCCAAGTAACTGTTGCAGGTTCGGTTCGACCACTTTCTTATCGGTTCGAGTCACCAACCAGGTGCCGCCTTCTTCTGCCAAGGTCACATAGCCGAGCACTGCGGCTTGCATCAAAAGCGCTGCCTGCCAACGTTGACTGCCAATCACTTGGGAAACGACCGCGAGGTCTGGATCTTGGGGGCCTTCGTATTGAACGGTTACGAACCTGCGCCATTTGCGCCCGCCAATGTGAACGATTCGGTAGTAGACCGACCAGACCAATAACGCGAGGATGCTCGCACCGAGCACCCAGAGCAGCGCATACTCAACAGTGCCCGTGACTTGCGAAACTGATCCGGTGTTGACCACACCTGCGGTGAATGGCAAAACAATGGTCAGAGTCTCGCCGGCTGCTAGCTCGGCACTCTTGAATTCGACACTTGTCGAGCTCATTGTTCTATTCAGCTGTTTCTGGTCGCAAGGCGCGCTCCCGCCTTGAGCGCCTTGATAGCAAGAGATTTCGTCGACCAGCAACGCGTCAGATAACTCAGGAGCAACCACCACAGTTGCGCTTACCGAGCCAAATGGTTGAGCCCAACCGGTGCCGTTGACATCCCAGTAGAACTCATCGGTATCGCCGTAGTTTGCGATTACCCAGCGTTGGCTATAAGTGATCACATAGGTCTGGTCGAAATGCACAAAGCGGTCGTCACTGTGCTTCGACACTAGGTTCACATAACCGTCGGCGTATTCGACCGTGAAATCTCTTGGTGCGCCGTTCTCATCGGTGACAGAAATGATGTTGGTCGCTAGGGAGTGATCTTGGTGAAAGTCTGGAATCAAGCGGCGAATGCCACGGTTCTGGTCGGTTTCAGGAAAGACAGCCACCAGCGTTTCGGTGACCTTCAGTTGTGCAATGTCATATTCGCCGAGTGAAAGTTCGTAGCGAACATCCATCGACTTGAATTCAAAGTCATCGACGCCCGCGTGTGAGATTTGCGGTGTGAACACCAAAGCGAAGACGGAAGTGAGAATCAGCGCCAGCAGTTTCAAAACGCGAGTTTTACCCATGCACTAAACCTATCCCGCGAGGCCGCGTTAGAGCTTTGTGATGGGTGCGACTTTGACCAACAGGCGTTTCGTGCCGTGGCCGCCAAAGTTGATCTCGGCGGTCTGCTTTGTGCCCTCGCCCTGCACCGCAACGACCCGACCTTTGCCGAATGCGTCGTGTTCAACGGTGTCGCCGACGGCCAACTGCAAGCCTTCGTTATTGCGCACCTGGTTGATAGCGCCAGCCCACTCGGTCTTCGGCTTTTCGACGCTTCTGAAACCGGTGGTCTCGGCAATCGAAGGCGTGTAGCGCTTTGGCGTGCCACCGCGACCCGAACCTGATTCGCGCCATTCGACTAGGTGCGCTGGAATCTCTTGCAGATAGCGAGACGGGGTTGCCGATTCGCTCTCACCATAGAGAGAGCGGCTCATCGCGAGCGAAAGATAAAGTTTTTTCTTGGCTCGGGTAATGCCTACATAAAAGAGTCGGCGTTCTTCGGCCATTCCGCCAGCCATTACGAACGACATTCGGTGCGGCAGCAAGCCCTCTTCGAGGCCAGTCAAAAACACGATCGGATACTCGAGGCCCTTTGCGGTGTGCAGAGTCATGAGTGAGACGGTGCCCGACTCATCGTCTAGGTCGTCAGCGGCAGCCACCAGAGCAACCTCGTTCAAGAAGTCGGGCAGGCGGCCCTCTGGATTGTTGCGCTGAAAGTCGCGTGCCACGACGATAAGTTCTTCGAGGTTCTCAACGCGAGCTTCGTCTTGTGGGTCGCGGCTGGCCTTGAGCACATCGAGGTAACCGCTCTTTTCGAGCACGCCCTTGAGCAGCAGGTCGACCGGTTCGGTCTCGATGATCGCGCTGAACTCGTCTAGCAGTTCACCCAAGCGCTTGATTGAGCTGGTGATCTTTGGGCCGAAGCCGAGGTCGTCAACGAACGCGAGCGCCTGGCGAACAGAAATGCCGTTTCGTTCGGCATAACTGGCCAACTGCGTTTCGGTTGCGTCACCGATGCCGCGCTTTGGCACGTTGAGAATGCGTCTGGTGGCGAGGTCGTCGCGAGCATTCGCGATGGCCACTAGGTAGCCGAAGGCATCTTTGATTTCTTGACGCTCATAGAACTTAGTGCCGCCGACTACGCGATAAGGAATGCCGGCGCGAATGAAAATTTCTTCAAGGGCACGGGTCTGGGCGTTGGTTCGATAGAACACCGCAACATCGGCGTAGTTTGCGCCGTCGCGGTGCTGTTGGTTGATTTCGTCGGCGATGAACTGAGCTTCGTCGTGTGCCGAGTAGCCGGTGTAGCCAACCAGCTTGTCACCAGCGCCGCTGTCGGTGAAAAGATTTTTGTTTGGTCGGTCGAAGTTGTTCGAGATAACCGCGTTGGCGGCGTCGAGAATGTGCTGGGTCGAGCGGTAGTTTTGCTCGAGCAAGATGGTCTTGGCCCCGACGAAGTCTTTTTCGAACTCGACGATGTTGCGAATGTCGGCCCCACGAAACGCATAGATCGACTGGTCGCTGTCGCCAACCACGGTGAGGCTTGCTGGCGACATAACCTCGCCGGTGCGAGCATCCACGTCGCTGAATTCGGCAGGCACGGCCTTGGTCAGCTCGCGAATAAGGGAATATTGCGCGTGGTTGGTGTCTTGGTATTCGTCGACCAAAATGTGGCGAAACTTGCGCTGGTATTGGGCAGCAACCTCAGGAAAGTTGCGAAACAGAAAGACCGTTTCAGAAATGAGGTCGTCGAAGTCGAAGGCGTTGTTGCGCTTGAGCTCGCGCTGGTAGCGGCCAAAGATTTCGGCAATCATGCGCGCGGCCGGGTCGGCGGCGTCGGTGTTGCGCATAAAGTCTTCGGCGTCGTGCAGCTCGTTCTTGGCGTTGGAAATCACCGAGGCAACAAGACCAGGCGTGAGTTTGTGAATGTCGGCGCTCATCTCTTTGATGAGGCGCTTGAGCAGGGCGCGTGAGTCGCCCGAGTCATAGATGGTGAAATTTGGGTCGTGCCCGAGACGCTCTGCCTCGCGGCGAAGAATCATTACGCAAGCCGAGTGAAAGGTCTTGAGCCACATGCCATTGGCATCATCACCGAGCAGGTGACGCACGCGCTCGCGCATTTCGCCAGCGGCCTTGTTGGTAAAGGTGATCGAAAGAATCTGGCTGGGCCACGCCTCTTTGGTGGCCAGCAAGTGAGCGATGCGGTGCGTCAGCACCTTGGTCTTGCCCGAACCAGCACCGGCCACGATCAGCAACGCAGGGCCTCGATAGACCACGGCCGCCCGCTGCTGCGGATTTAGCCCGTCAAGAAGTTGATCGGGGCTGGCCGAAGGGGTTGAAAAGAGGTCAATTTGCGTCATAACTTAGGCAAGTTTAGGCGTGACCAGCGACATAGTTCTGCAGCAGGTCGGGGTGGTCCGCAAAGATGCCATCTGCGCCCGTGTTGACGATGTGCGAGAAATACTCCTCGACCGAATACAGTGCCTGCTCAACTCGCGCCGTCCAGGTGTAGACCCTGAATCCGAGAGCGTGCGCCCGCTCAACCAAGCCCGTCGGCGAACCAAAATCTGCGCTCGAAAAAGCCGGCTTCTGCCCAAGCAGCAGGTCGAGATCGAAGCTCACGCCGTGCACCTTGCCAACCAGCGCAGCTAAAAACTCGTCACTCACATAACGCGTTTTGCCAGGCAGGTGGTCGCGATCAACCAAAAAGACAAATTCGCCAATGTCGCCGAGTCTGGCGCGGGCGCGGGTCAGAACATCCAAGTTGAAGGTTTCAAAAATCAAGCGGATGCCCCGCTCACGCCAACCGCTCGCCTCAACCTCGGCGGCCAGCAACTCGAGAACCGGAATACCCAGTTTTTCGAAATAGGCCGCGTGCTTGAGCTCGAGAATCACGGCGCGATTATTGAGAAACGGAGCTGCCAAAAGTTCGCCGAGGGTGGGCACGACAAACTGACCGTCGAACGCCGCAGAACCAGGGCGCCATTCGGGCAAGCGCTCGATGGCTCGAAGCTGCCTGATTTCGGCCAAGGTGAAATCTTCGGTGAACCAATCGTTCACGGCCATGCCGTCGAGAAATCCCGCGCGCTTGTGATGTGCGAATTGGGGGCGGGTGGCAACATCGGTTGTGCCCGACAGCGCGTTCTCATGGCGAAGCACCAGCGCGTGATCTTTGGTCGGCACAATGTCGCACTCAATTGCGTAAACGCCCTGCTCATAGGCGAGAGCAAATGCCTCGAGCGTGTTCTCAGGTCGGTACGCGCAAGCGCCTCTGTGGCCGAAGACTAAAGGTTTCACGCTCATGAGATTAGGCGGGCGAGGTTAACGCTCGGTTACTCCCACTCGATGGTGCCGGGCGGCTTCGAGGTTACGTCGAGCACAACGCGGTTGACCCCTTCGACCTCATTGGTGATTCGGTTCGAAATCTTGGCGAGCAGGTCGTAAGGCAGGCGCGACCAGTCGGCGGTCATGGCGTCTTCGCTCGAAACCGGGCGAAGCACGATCGGGTGGCCGTAGGTGCGGCCATCGCCCTGAACGCCAACCGAGCGAACATCCGCTAGCAACACCACCGGGCACTGCCAAATCTCGCCGTCAAGGCCGGCGTTGCTCAACTCGTTACGCACAATGGCGTCTGCCTTGCGCAGCAGGTCGAGGCGCTCTTTGTCGACCTCGCCAACGATGCGAATGCCGAGGCCTGGGCCAGGGAACGGCTGGCGCTGAACAATTTCGTGCGGCAATCCGAGCTCGGCACCAATGGCGCGAACCTCGTCTTTGAACAGCGTGCGAAGTGGCTCAACCAGCTCAAACTGAAGGTCATCGGGCAGGCCGCCAACATTGTGGTGACTCTTGATGCCGGCGGTCGCGCCGCCACCCGACTCAACAACGTCTGGGTAGAGCGTGCCCTGAACCAAGAAGCGAATCGGTCGGTCGTCGGCCTTCGACTCTTCGATCAGCGCGGTCTGAGCCTCTTCGAAGGTGCGAATGAACTCGCGACCGATGATCTTGCGCTTGGTTTCTGGGTCGCTGACACCGGCGAGAGCATCCAAGAATTTCTGCTCGGCGTCGACAACAACCAAACGGATGCCCGTGGCAGCCACATAGTCACGCTCAACCTGCTCGGCCTCACCTTGACGAAGTAGCCCGTGGTTCACGAACACACAAACCAGTTGATCGCCCACCGCCTTGTGAACCAAAGCCGCGGCAACTGCAGAGTCGACGCCGCCCGATAGGCCGCAGATCACGCGGTCGGTGCCGACCTGCGCGCGAATCTTTTCGACCTGCTCGGCGATAACGTTGCCCAAGTTCCAGGTCGGGGCGATGCCGGCTGCGTTGTGCAAGAAATTCTCAAGAACCTTCTGGCCAAACTGCGAGTGCTTCACCTCTGGGTGCCACTGCACGCCATAAATCTTGCGCTCTGAGTTGGCGAACGCGGCAACCGGAGTGATGTCGGTCGAAGCCAACACCTCGAAGCCTTCTGGAGCCTGCATCACCTGGTCGCCGTGGCTCATCCAACAAATCTGTTCTGCAGGCTGGCCCTCGAGAATCTCGCCGCCGTCGCTCACGCGAAGTTCGGTTGCGCCATACTCTTTGATGCCAGAGCGGTC
>Ga0222712_10001505_pt1 | contig 28649 bp, 8 predicted proteins | sample C33_657DmetaG_FD_165043 | JGI IMG/M metagenome (GOLD analysis project Ga0222712, IMG submission 165043) | Estuarine water microbial communities from San Francisco Bay, California, United States - C33_657D | ecosystem: Environmental > Aquatic > Marine > Unclassified | place: USA: California... | reverse complement strand
TTCGGTTTCTTCTTCGGCATCGCGCTCAATTTCCTCTTGGACGTCGTCTTCGGTTTCCTCTTCCTCAAGCGCTCGCGTTTCTTCTTCGATTTCGTCGACGGCTTCGATTTCGACGTGTTCATCGACATCGGGCGCCTCATCTTCTTCGCCGCGCTCGTCCTCAGTCACATCATTTTCTTCGTCGGCGGCGGCGGCTTCGTTTTCTTCAGTGATGACGTCGTCTTCGACTGCGGCTTCCTCGGGCGCCAATTGGTGCGCATCGGCGTCCATCTTTGATGCAACTTTTGGTGCCTCTTCGACAACCTTCGGAGCGGCAACCTCGAGCGGCGCTTCCACGATTTCGCACTTCACTTCAACATTTTCCACCGCGCGTTCGACACTCGTTTTGATGCTTTCGCGCAGGATTCCATCCTTCAAGTCAACGAACGCGCGCGCGTGCGTCAAGCTCTCTTCGGGGTACGCGTCCGCGAGGTACTCCAAGATGTACTTCACCGGCGCCGCGGGCCGTAGTTTGAAGCATCCCGTCATGATGTCTCTGAACAGTTCATCCACCTTGCTCTCTTTGGCGTATCGTTCGAGTTCTTCGATCATCGTCGTCGTCTTTCGCGTGCGTCGCACAGTGTCGGTCAAAACTAAATTTAGCGCTCATCGCACGGAAGACGAACCGGCACTGAACGACGCATGGTGGACGAGCGCGTGGATTGGATCGACGCCCTCGCGCGCGCGTGTTTCGCATCGAACGCGCGCGGCTTCGCTCGCGATGACGACGAGGAGTACGCAATCGCGCGCGGTTTGAGCAAAGATGCGCGCTTGCGGGTGGTCAAGTTCCTAGACGACGCGAACGCTGAGGACGCGCTCGTGCTCTACGCGCGAGAGGAAAACTACGACGACGACGACGACGACGACGACGACGACGACGACGACGACGATGAGGGATGGGTGCACGTCGAACATCCAACGAATGAAGGTGTGTTGTCGAGATCGACGACGGAAGACGCGAAGAACGTCGGAAGCGATGATGCGCCAAAGCGGGCGCGACGACGGGTGAAAAGCGTCGTCGTCGGAGACGCGAAAGAGTCTTCGCGAGAGCCGGTCGTGTTTATAGTTCGTCCTGAGAGCTCGAATCGAGTGACGCTCGAGCAGTTACAAAGCGCGGTGTATGGCTATTTTCCCAGCGGTGCGACCTTGGAGGAGGTGAACGCAGCATTGAAGTATTCATTCGCTCCGGCGTTCGCCTCAAGCGAAACTTTGGAACATCGATCATTCTCCAGGGATTTGAACTCGTTTCTCGAGCTCGTCTCCAGTTCAAGCGCGCCTCGAGTGAACGATGATGTTTTGACATCATTGCCTTCGGAAACGCGATCGACGCTGTGCGGTATCGATCCGGACGTCGCATGTGATGACTTGGAATTCGTGAAACAACTCGAAGGTGTACTGCGAGAATGGTGTGCGGTGATGTCGGCGGCGAAGACGCGAAGTGAAGAGCGTGCGATCGCGGACGACGACAAAGACGACAAAAGCGAGAAAGAAGATGGCGTTCGGGGCCCTCTGGCAGAAATCCAGCTCTGGCGCGCGCGATACAACGATCTTTTTGGACTTATTACTCAACTCAAAGAACCGGGAATGATTATAGTGGTCGACGTGCTTGAGCGATTCGTGACGAAGAACGAAGCGCGAGGGCAAAAGTCTGATGAAGCTTCAGCAGTGAGCAACGTGGTGCAGACTTACAAAATGTTGTATGGCGATATAATACACCTGTACACCGTGAGCTCGGACAACATCAAGTTCCTTTCGACCCTCGAAAGTCACTTTAAAGCGTTGAACGGGGCACCGCTGCATGAAGTCTTGCAGGCTCTCGGGCCGACGTTGTGCGCTCTTCGAATGGTTTGGATCATATCGCATCATTACAACGATGATTCACGAATGGGTTCTTTAATGGGACGTATATCTGATCTTTTGATCCACCGTGTTCGACGGTCCGTGAAGTATCACGTGTTATTTACCAACGCCATTCACTCTGGCGTTCGTTCGGCGCTGCGCGATGTGCAATCATCCAAGGCTATCATGGAGGCCTGGAAACGCGAGTATTTGAACGCGCGTGAAGAGATCGAACGTTCAAATCGCGACTCAAGATGGGAATTCGACCGCGAACGGTTGTTCGCAAAATCAGATTACGTTGCGAGTGTTTGCGAAGATTTGACTGAAATGGTCATCGTGGTGAATGATTTCAGAACGTTCCTCAGTCCGCGATTGAAGGCGGTGACTCTCGACGCTGATGGTGTGGATGAAATTTCTGCTCGCGTGGACGCTATGTGCGTCGCGATTGAAACGTCGAAAATCGACGTGTTCGACGATCGCGAAGCTGCGAATTGGAAAGCGGCGTACAAGGCGTTTGTCACTGAAAAAACGCGCATCGAACGAGGATTGTGCAATTTCATAGATGCGTGCTTTAAGCGACTGCGCAGCAGTGCCGGAGCGTTCGAGCTCGTTCTAGAACTTAAACGCGCGATGGAAACGAACTCTGACGATACGCTATCGGGATCGACGCGAGTGACGCTCAATAATCAAATTTTGGGCAAAATGCAAGACGTGCTCGAACAATTTTCTCGGGAAATCGACGCAACGCGACACATGTTCAATTCCAAGCGCCGATCTCCACCGTTGAATCGAGATCAGCCTCCTGTCGCCGGTTCCATCCACTGGGCGCGTTCTCTGTTTTATAAGTTGCGCGTGACCATGCGGTTGTATACCATATGTGTGCAAAATCAAGAAGCGATCCGAAGCACGCCGGCCGCTCAGCAGGTGAATGCAAAATTCGTCGCTCTCGCAAAGCTCATCATGAATTACGAAAAGCAGCGCTTTGCTTCGTGGAAAGATGATATTGAGAAGACGTTGACGACGTGCCTTACGTTGCCTGTGCTGGCTAAAAATGAACGTGGTGAGCTTGTGGTTAACTTTCAACCAGAGCTTGCGAGTTTGATCAAGGAGACGCAAGACCTCGAGCGACTCGGATTTGAATTCCCACCAGCCGCTCGAGGGGTGGCATTGCAAAGCGAAAAATACGCGACGTATCGATGTGCTTTGACGACAATGCTCGCACAGCGTCAATCGCTCTTACATTCATTGACGCCGCTCGAGGAACGACTTCTTTCGGTGCGCGTTTCCGAGTTGAACGGCGCATCGCTACAACCTGGATTGAAGACTTATAACTGGAACTCACTTGGAATCCCTGACTTTGTGCGCTCTTATACAGCCCAGCTTGACGGTTTTGCAGTTCTCATTGAGAATTTACGGGCTAGCACGCGAGATGTAGAACGCATTGTGAGGAACATCGCGTCAATGTCGCTCATCGATCTCGAGTACTTTCTTAAACTCCCGAACGCTTGTGAAAGTGGCGACTTCTTTGCACGTATAAGCGATCAGTATAGACACGTTGCGGCGAAAGTGCGCGATGAGTACGTGGCTGTCATGCGTATATTGATCAAAGTTGAGAATATTGTCTGCGGATCGAGCACCGGAAAACACTTGCTATTACGGGATTACTACAAGTACTGGGAACGAGAAATATACCTCGCACTAATTTCCGCGGTTGAAAGAACGATTGAATCTCTCAACAAATACTTTGACAGGGCTTGTACTTTCGATGCCTGCTTGTTTAAAGTGGGCATCGCTTTGCATGCTGGGGAAGTTGTATGCGAGCCACCGCTGAAAGAGTTGACGCAATCAATTTTATACGCTGCGAAATCCGCCGCTAGTAGCCTCAGCGTGCTCGGAAGATGGATGGATGGAACGTGTTTGGAAATGCCGACTCAAAAAGCTGCATCGCGCGATGATGTGAGTTTATCAACACTTCTTGCGATGGAACTAGGCGACTGCGCGATTACGTTAACGCATGAATACAACTTTGGAACTGAAGTACTTGAAGAAGAGAGGGTATGCGATGCGCTGAGCGCGTTGAATAACACATCGCAACTGTTCGTCAGCGAAATCCGTCGTCGCATGGAAAGATGGCGGCGTTATCAGTCTATATGGAAGGATGACAAGGACCGCGTCCTCAGCACATTTAAGGGAGACCCAAATCCAATATTGATTCAACGTGAGCTATTACGGTACGAAGACATTCGCCGATCGATGGATGATGGCGATTCCGGAGGGTGTATTGGGGCCATTCATGTCAGTGCAAATAAACTCACGTCCACGATTAAGACGCTGAGTTTGAACTGGATTGAAGATATAAACGCCGCAACTCACGCAATAGATATGACTATTATGCAAGAGGTTTTGGAGTACTATGACAAGTGCGAAAAGGTATTTTCCAGCAAAGTCACTGATTTCGTTTCTATGAAACTCCTTGTGAAAACTGTGCAAGAGGTTCGCGCAGATAGTACGACGGAGTTGAAGTGCCAAGATATCAATACTCGCTTCGCGGTGCGGCGTAAGTACGGAGTCAAACAAGACGAGGATCAGCTCATGCGCGCATCGCGCTTGTTAACCACGTTCGACGAGCTTCGAATCCGTGCGGAGCTGGCTCTTGATGACGCTCAAATTCAGCTCATCGAATGTAGATCTGAGTTGCAAAAGAGGGCTCGAGTGTTTCAACAAGACTGCGAAGCTTTCGCTAGGAAACTCAAATCGGAGGGCCCAACATCTGCCGATCTCCTCGACGATCTGGATACTGGTTATGAAACGTTTGAAAGCTTTCGAGATCAGGTTGGCGGCATGATAGATGTGCTTGACGACATTCGAGATAGTGAGCAAGTATTCAGTGTTGACCATACGTCGTTCGATGCACTCATACACGCAAAAGTTGATATTGAGTCGATGTCCATGATATACGTGTGTCAAAGAGCGTATCGAAATCAACTACATTTAGTGAACGATGTCCTCATATCCGACATCGTCATTGATAACGTCAACGCGTCAGTCATTGCTTTTGGTCGCGCGCAGCTCGAAGCACTTCCTGAGCGTTTGCACAGTCATCAGCTTTTTGCTGCAGTTCAAGAGGAGATTAACAAGCTAGAGATCGATTTGAATTTGATTAGCGGATTAAAGCTTGAGGCAATTCGACCCCGACATTGGCATGCGATGTTCAAAATAGCTGGTGTGGACGAAGCCTCTGGGATTGATATTGCGCACCTCAACATGCAACATTTGATTGACATGAGGCTTCACGCGCATGCTCAAAAGATTATGGATATCACAGCCGCGGCGGAGAAGGAGTTAAAAATCGAAAACGACTTGAAACTCATCGATAGAACTTGGAGGGAGATGCGTTTTGATTTGCGTCCTTATTCAAAAGGTAGGAGTAAAAAACATTCTCAGCCAACTCACGTATTGTGCGCCGTCGAAGAAATTACTCTTGCCCTAGAAGACACTAGTTTGACGCTCCAAAGCATGGCGGCGAGTCGATATGCGAATCCCCTTATTGAAACCGTACGAGACTGGGAGGCTTCACTGTCACTCGTGGCAAACGTTCTGCAGGTGTGGACGGATACGCAACAGCGTTGGATGTATTTGTTGAGCATCTTTGGGGGATCGGATGATATAAGAATGCAGCTTCCAGATGAAGCGGACAGATTTGATAACATTGACAGTGCGATACGTAAACTGATGACAGAGACCGTAAAAACGAAGGTCGTGCTCGACATGTGCAAATCTGAGGGACGTCTTGAAATGTTACAGTCCCTGCGCGTTGATTTGGAAATTTGTCAGAAGAGCCTGAGTCAGTACTTGGACACTAAAAGAGATGCGTTTCCGCGATTTTTCTTTATTTCTGATGAAGAGTTGCTGTCGATTTTAGGCACATCAGATCCGACATTGATTCAAGAGCACATGTTGAAGCTTTTTGATAACTGTGCAAAACTCATCTTTACGTCGGATAATAAATCAGTGATGGGCATCACTTCAGCCGAAGGAGAGTCGTTCAAGTTCAAATCACCGGTAAAAATTCAAGGCCCCGTTGAGACTTGGATGTCGGCAGTCGAGGAGGAAATTCGAGTAACCTTACGTGCCTTATGTAAGTACGGAGTCGCCAGATATCTCATGTGCGATCGAGAAGTGTGGATTAAAGAGCAACTTGGTATGATCACTCTCGTTGGTTCTCAGATCTGGTGGACTTGGGAAGTTCAAAGTGTATTTGAAGCCATTCGAAAAGGCGACAAACTCGCAATGCGGAACTACAGCGATAAGCTTTCAAAACAGCTTGAGTTGCTCACACAAATGGTCCGCGGCGAGCTGAGTTCGTGTGAACGGAAAAAAGTGAACGCACTCATCATTATCGATGTTCATGCACGCGATATAATAGATTCATTCGTTCGGAACTCTGTTTTGGATGAATCCGATTTCGCATGGGAATCACAGTTACGTTTCAAGTGGGATAAGTTGAGGGACGACATCATCATAAATCAGTGTAGTGGCGAGTTTAGATATGGATACGAGTATATGGGTTTGAACGGTCGACTAGTGATCACTGGATTGACGGACCGATGCTACATTACTTTGACAACTGCTTTGACTTATAGGTTGGGCGGCGCTCCAAGTGGACCTGCAGGGACGGGTAAAACGGAGACGACCAAGGACCTTGCGAAATCTATGGCGCTACTCTGCGTTGTCTTTAACTGCGGTGAAGGTCTAGATTACAAAGCTATGGGTGCTATATTCAGTGGCTTAGTGCAGTGCGGAGCCTGGGGTTGTTTTGACGAATTCAATCGAATCGAAGCCGAGGTGCTGTCGGTGGTTTCGTCGCAAATCAAACAGATTCAAGAAGCGCTAAAACACAACTTGAAAAGGTTTCAGTTTGAAGGCAAAGAGATCAAGTGCGACTCGCGAACTGGGGTGTTCATTACTATGAACCCAGGTTATGCTGGAAGAACTGAGTTACCCGATAATCTCAAGGCGCTGTTCCGACCAGTGACGATGATAGTTCCAGATTTAGAGCAGATTTGTGAGATTATGCTTTTTAGTGAAGGTTTCAATTCGGCTAAGCCGCTCGCGAAGAAAATGAATATCCTGTATAAACTGGCTAAAGAGCAACTTAGCAAACAGTCACACTACGATTTCGGGCTTCGGGCGTTAAAATCTGTTCTCGTTATGGCTGGTTCTTTAAAGCGAGATTCCCCAGAGCTCGCTGAGGAGGTTGTTCTCATGCGAGCCTTGCGCGACATGAATCTGCCAAAATTTGTTTTCGACGATGTCCAGCTCTTCTTGGGATTAATCAACGATTTGTTCCCTGGGCTATCATGTCCTCGCATTCAATACCCTATACTGAATGAGGTTATTGAGAAAGATCTCGTCGATCATGGCTATCAGATTTTGTCGCAGCCTGGGGAACAGGTGGACAAGATTATTCAACTTTACGAGACCATGCTGACACGTCATACGACTATGCTCGTCGGCGAAACTGGCGGCGGGAAGTCGGTGATACTGGAAACCATCGCTCGCGCTCAAACGGCGATGGGAAGAAACACAAAACTTTACATTCTGAATCCCAAAGCGCAGTCGGTATCTGAACTGTACGGCGAGCTCGATCCCGATACGCGTGATTGGACGGACGGACTCTTGTCCAATATATTTCGAGAAGCGAATAAACCTTTGACGAATGGACGCGAAAACGAACTCAAGTACATTGTTTTTGATGGCGACGTAGATGCAGTGTGGGTGGAGAATATGAACAGCGTTATGGATGACAATCGCCTGCTCACTCTTCCGAATGGGGAGCGTATTCGTTTACAGGATCACTGCAAACTATTGTTTGAGGTGGCTGATTTAAAGTACGCGTCACCGGCGACAGTCAGCCGGTGTGGCATGGTATACGTCGATCCAAAAAATTTAGGATACAGACCCTTCTTGAAGACTTGGTGCGAAGGCGTAAATTCTACGCATCGCTCCCTAATAAAGGGACTATTTGACAAGTACGTTGACCACTTGGAGGCGTTTTGCTTTCAAGGTACCGATCTGGGTGGTTCCATGGTCGTGCCACCCCGCATGTCACTTAAGCGCCCGATTATTTCAGTCGTGAAGCAGTGCTGCGTTTTGCTGAAGAACTTTTTGGATACCTTAGACGCGTCGGCCATTTCAAGCGCGGCGAGCGTCGAAGCGTGTAAATCTGCCATCGAGTCTGCGTTGATCTTCAGCCTGACCTGGTCGTTCGGGGCTACGATCGTCGAGACCATTGGTCAATCCGACCGACAACGATTCGATGCGTTCTTGAGACGCCTTGCCAACCGTGATGATGCTCTGCCACGAGAGCAAACGTTGTACGACTACGGCTTTGACATCGAGCGAAACGCTTGGTACCTATGGGCGAGTCTTACGACACCTCTAACCGTGTCACCGGAAACATCATTTTCTTCCATCTTGGTTTCCACTGCGCACACAGTGCGAACAAACTGGTTGATTGACGTCATGTGTGCGAGTGATGCGCACACTTTGCTCACGGGTGATTCAGGTACGAGCAAAACTGTCGTGGTGAAGAACTATCTGCAGGAACGTTTGAAGGACGGCAGAACCAATACTGTGACGATGAATTTCAGCTCGCGCACGACTGCGCACGATGTTCAAAGCTCAATCATGGACGTCATGGATAAACGGACCAAAGACATCGTCGGCCCGCCAGTCGGCAAGCGTTTGCTTTGCTTTGTCGACGATTTAAACATGCCAGGAGTGGACAAGTACGGAACACAACAACCTATCGCTTTATTGAAACTCATGATAGGGCGCGGAGGCACTTACAATCGTGGCAAAGAACTAAATTGGCTTCAGATGAAAGATATTCAGTATATCGCAGCGATGGGACATCCCGGGGGAGCACGAAGCGTCGTCGATCCTCGCTTTATATCCATGTTTCAAGTATTTGAGATGCAAACGCCTGATGAGAACAACTTGCGCGTCATTTATGGATCCATTATTCGTAACACGTCGCATGGTTTGAGCTTAGGTCGCGTTTCTGATCACATGATCGTCGATATGACCTTGAATCTCTATAAGAGCGTCGTGGCCAAACTTTTGCCTACACCGAGCCGATTTCACTACATTTTCAACCTTCGTGACTTGAGCAGAGTATTTGAAGGAATGGCGCGTGCGACATCGTCTGTGATTTCGACAGTGCCTGCGTTTATTCGCTTATGGCGTAATGAGTCCATTCGCGTTTTTCACGACCGATTGATTTCCAGCGAAGATCGTGCTTTCGTTCTAGATAACGTGGCTTCGCTCATTCGCGAGCATTGTGGCCGAGAGTACGGTGACGACTTGGAGTCGATTTCAGCCAACCCAACTCTATTTGCCGACTTTGCGCCTGACGTTTTCAACCCCTGTATTGAAGGAGCGATATCGTCGCGGACTGATTCAGACATTATCGACGTCGATTCGACTCTGATCTCTCGCAAGCGCGTATACCAAGACGTCGGTGAGTACGCCAGGATTAAACCATGGTTTGAGAAACTCATTGAAAATTACAACGCCAAGCTCAAGGACGGTTCGGCACCGACGAAATTAGTACTGTTTGATCATGCTCTTGAGCACCTGACCCGAATCCATCGAGTACTACGCACTGAAAATGGTCACGCGCTCCTCGTCGGCGTCGGCGGCAGCGGCAAGCAGTCACTTGCCCGCCTTGCGGCGGAAATGGCTGACTGTAAAGTGTTCGAGATTACGCTCACGCGAGGGTATAACGATGGCGCGTTCCGCGAAGATTTGAAAAAGCTATACAATATTCTTGGAGTGCAGAATCAGCCTACGATGTTTTTATTTACGGATAACCACGCCGTTGAGGAGGGTTTCTTGGAATTGATCAACAATATGCTCACTACTGGTACCGTGCCTGCACTTTTTGCTGACGAAGAGAAAGATGCGATGGTGAACGCAATCCGAGAAGACTTATTGACTAACAAAATCCCCGTCACTCGTGATGAGGGTTGGAGGTATCTTATCTCGAGATGTCGAACGAATCTACACATCGTCTTGGCAATGTCACCAATTGGCGACCAGTTGCGTCATCGGTGTCGCAACTTTCCAGGATTGGTGAATAATACCGTCATTGATTGGTTCACTGAATGGCCAAAGGACGCTCTATTAGAAGTGAGCTCGTCGCTGTTGGTAAATGCCGGAGTACCGAAAGATTTTACTTCTCGAATTAACGAGCATATTGTCTTTACGCACTGCACGGCGATTGCGTTGAATGAAAAGTTCAAGAATCAGTTGAAGAGGCACAATTATGTGACGCCTAAGCACTATTTGGATTTTATAACCGAATACGAAAGATCATTAAAAGCTCAGCGTTCGGCTATTGACGCGTCAATCAAACGCCTGAGCGGAGGATTGGATAAGCTTATTCAGGCGAGCGCAGAGGTTGACGCGATGCGAACGAAACTGAATGACGCACAAGTCATCGTGAAACAACAAGCCGCGGAGTGCGACGAACTTTTGGACAGAATTACGAAACGCACGGGTGAAGTAGAAACTAAAGCAAGTAACGCAACGAGTAAAGAAGAGGAGCTTATTAAAGACTCGGCCCGAATCGCTCAGGAAAAGACTGAAGCTGAGGCCGATTTGAAAGCCGCGATTCCGGCGCTTGAGGAAGCCGCGGCAGCGTTGAACAATTTGAAAAAGGATGAAATCACGGAAATCAGATCATTTGCGAAACCGAATATCGCCGTGCAGCGTGTTTGTGAATGCGTGATGATTTTGAAAGGACTGCCGAATGTCTCGTGGACTGGGGCGAAAGGAATGATGGCTGACACAAACTTTCTACGCTCACTCATGGAGTTTGATAAGGATGGCATCAAAGAAAAGCAGATGAAGGCCTTGAGGGAATACACGAAAGATTCAAAATTCAATCCCGATGAAGTCATGACAATTTCTACCGCCGGTGCTGGTCTGTTGAAATGGGTCTTTGCCATGATTAATTACAACAAGGTCGCACGCACTGTCAATCCAAAGCGCGCTGCGGTAGAGACGGCTGAAAAAACATTAAGAGTTAAAGAACGCGAGCTCAAGGAGACAAAATCAGAGTTGAAGAGTTTGCAAGAAGAGCTCAGAGAACTCAGTTCGCAGTTTGAAGAAAAGAGCGCGCGGCAGCAAGACTTGAAGCAGAGTGCAGAATTGATGGCGAATCGCTTAAACGCCGCCGAACGTCTGATAACAGGTCTTTCTAGCGAAAAAGTGAGATGGACGAAAGAGATGGGAGAACTTAATTCTCGTAAAGATCGATTAATAGGTGATTGCTTATTGACGTCTGCATTTTTATCTTACGCCGGAACATTCACGTTTGACTTTCGCAAGCAGTTCATTCATGGCTTGCTGGAGAGAAATCTGCGAGCGCTAAATGTGCCTTTGAGTGAACCTTTCAAACTTCAATCACTTCTCACGGATGACAACGAGCTTAACTCTTGGGCCGCAGATGGCTTACCTGGAGACGAGCTAAGTGTGCAAAACGGTATGCTTACCATGCGCGCAAAACGTTTCCCACTGTGTATCGATCCTCAAATGCAAGCGGTGAAGTGGATTAAATCGCGTGAAGGTTCGGCTCTCGAGGGCAAAGTGAAGCGCCAGTCGGACGCAGACTTTTTGAAGCAGCTTGAACTCGCTATTCAGTATGGTCTGCCGTTCCTAATTGAAAATGTTGGTGAATATATCGACCCAGTGCTCAACCCCGTACTCAATAAGAGTTTCTTCTACGCACCGAATGGGGCAAAGATGATCAAACTCGGTGACTCAGATGTTGAATGGGACGATAATTTCAGGTTGTACATGACGACGAAGTTACCGAATCCGCATTACGACCCAGATGTGAGTGGCAAAATGATCATCATCAATTACTCTGTGACCGAGGCCGGCCTACAAGAGCAGTTGTTGAATGTCACGGTTAGACAGGAGCGCCCGGATCTCGAGACGGAGCGTGAAAACCTAGTCAAGGAGACCGTAGCCAATCGAGCGTTGCTGAAAAAACTAGAGGATACTTTGCTCCACGAGCTTTCTACCGCACAAGGAGAGATTGTTGATAACGTCGAATTGATAGAGACACTTGAAAGTGCAAAGACCAAGTCAACTGAAATCTCAGAGAAGCTCATCATGGCGTCCCGGGCAGCTGCGGAGCTCTTCAAAGCTCAGTCGTGCTATTCTCCAATCGCCAAACGTGGAGCAATTTTGTTTTTTGTCGTGAGTGCGTTGTCAAATCTCAACCCAATGTATGAATATTCCTTGTCAAGTTTCTTGGATGTATTTATCAACACTTTACGAATCACCGAGCCGAATGATGATTTGGAAATACGTTTAGAAAGTCTCATCGATAGATTGACGTACGACGTGTACAAATTTGCGTGCTTGGGATTGTTCGAACGTGACAAGTTGGCGTTGTCATTTCAAATGACGACGCGTATCGAAGATGGTGAAGGTCGATTGAATGGTAAGCTCTTGCGATTCTTTCTGAAAGGAAGCGTCTCGTTGGACAACGCCGCGGCAAGTTCCCAACCTTTCGCATGGTGGTCCGAGCGCGGTTGGCAAGATTTAGTGCATCTCGACACGCAGGTTGCGTCGTGTCGCGACGAGGAGTCCTCATTTGGAGGTGCGATCCGAGGTATTCTTAAGCGCATTGAAGCAAACGAAGAAGCATGGCGCTCATGGTATCTAAGTGAGAAACCTGAAACATCCACACTTCCAGATGGATACTCTGCTTCTTTATCTTCCTTTGAACGCTTATGTATACTTCGATGTGCGCGACTCGACCGCGTCACGAACGCGGTTTCGAACTACATTTGTGAGACCATGGGTTCGCGATTTGTGACGCCACCGATTTCTGATTACGAAAGCATTTTCAAGCTCTCCTCCGCATACACACCAGTGGTGTTCATTCTTTCTCCTGGCGCGGATCCGGCGTTTGATATCTTCGCCCTCGGCGAAACGATGGGGTTTAAGCCCGGTGGTAAGTTGAAATTCATGGCGCTCGGTCAAGGTATGGGACCAAAGGCGGCGGATCTCATCACCACGTGCGCTTCACGAGGCCTGTGGCTCATGTTGCAAAATTGCCATCTTCTCCCAAAGTGGCTCTCGACGCTCGAAAAAGTTATCGATAGTCTAGTTGAGCCGCACAAAGATTTCCGATTATGGTTGACGACCGATCCAATGAATACTTTCCCGATCGGCATTTTGCAGCGAAGCTTGAAAGTCGTCACTGAACCGCCCGATGGGCTAAAGATGAACATGAAGGCCTCGTATGCGCGGCTCTCCGAGGAAGTTTTGAGCAGCTGCCGAAACGAGTTTTTCCGTTCGCTGACGTATGTTTTGGCATTTTTCCACGCTGCGGTGCAAGAGCGTCGAAAGTACGGCAAGCTTGGTTGGAATGTTGCATACGACTTCAACGAAACAGATTTCCGAATCTCATTCAGCCTGATAAAAACATACTGTACCAAAGCATCTGCGGCACAGATTGGTTCATCTAAGACGATTCCATGGACGGCGTTGAAATACTTGATCGGTGAGGCGATGTATGGCGGAAGAGTGAGCGATAATTACGACCGTCGCGTCCTCAACGCGTACCTGGATGAATACTTTGGTGACTTCCTATTCGATGGATTTCAAAAGTTTATGTTTTACTCCAACGACGATTCGAACGTGCACTATGCTCTTCCATCTAAAGATGCATCTTACGATGCCCAAATGTCAAGCATAGAAGCGCTGCCAGACTTGCAGACTCCTGAGGTTCTTGGATTACATTCCAACGCCGACGTGGCGCACTCGACGCGAGCCGCGAAGGCGCTCTGGTCCAATGTCCTATCACTGCAAAGTAAGCTCACGGCGACGACGAGCGCTGACGACGGCGCGAGCGAGAGTGATGACGTAGGGGGACTACTGACTATAGTTCAAGAAATCTTAACCGTCGTCACGGATGAGAAATATGTTCTCGACATCGCCAAGCTACAACGCAGGTTTGCCCATGACGCACTGACGCCGACGGCTGTTGTTCTATTTCAAGAAATTGAGCGTCACAACGTGTTAAAGGATGTTCTTAAACACTCGCTGCGCGAGCTCATCAAAGCGTTGAGTGGGGAAATCGGGATGTCGCCCGAACTGGATGCCGTATCGGACGCACTCTCGCGCGGTCGACTGCCTGAAAAATGGAAGCACTCAGCGCCGCCTACGGATAAAGATGTGCAGTCCTGGATTGCGTGGTTCAAGCGTCGAGAGAAGCAGTTCCAACTTTGGGCCGACGACGGCGAGCCTAAAGTTATTTGGCTCAGCGGCTTGCACTGCCCCGAGACTTACATCGCGGCGTTGATTCAAAGCGCGTGCCGCGCCAATGGCTGGCCGCTCGACGCGAGTACGATGTACACCGAAGTCACCGAATTCGTCTCCCCTGATGAGATCGACGCCAAACCCGAAGTCGGGTGTTACATCACTGGGTTGTTTCTCGAAGGCGCTCGTTGGGATGCCAACAATAGATGCCTCGCGCCTCAGTTTGACAAGACCCTGGTCAGCGAGTTGCCCATCCTCCGCCTCGTTCCGACGAAAATTTGCGCCCACGGGTCGTCGTCGTCGTCGTCCAAATCGTTCAAGTCTCCGGTGTACTTCACCCAAAGCCGGCGAGATGCCATGGGGCGTGGTCTAGTTTTCGAGGCTGACTTAGCCACCGACGCTCATCCGGCGCTTTGGACGCTTCAGGGCGTGGCGCTGTGCTTGAACACCGACGCCTAGTCGCGCGTTCGCGCGTTTGTCGCTGTACCCTAACCGCCCGTCGCGACGCGCGCCGCCGCGTCACACATCGCCTCGCGAGACGCGAGTGTGATACCATGGCGACGAACGACGCATCGCGGCGACGTGTCGCGACGATCGCGTCGCACGTCACTCACGCATCGAATTCGTTCGGCGTCGCCAACGGCGCGGCGGTGCGTAGGCGATTGTTGGAGCGCGCCGCCGACGAGGCGCTCGATTCGCTCGCGAGCGGTGAACGCGTGACTGACGAGGTCAATGTATTCGAAACGAAGGGGTTCCAAAAGTCACCGGATGACGTCGTCATCGTCGACGCGTGCCGAACGCCAATCACGCGAGCGAAAAAAGGCGGGTTAGCGCAGACGTGTGCGGATGATTTAATCGCCGCCGTGTTACAAGCCGCGGTGGTGCGAAGCAAGGTTGACGTGCGCGATATCGGTGACGTCGTCGTGGGTTCGGTCCTCGGAAACTCAAGTCAACGCGCGAATGAGTGCCGAATCGGAATGTTTCTCGCTGGGTACCCCAAAGAGGTCCCGGTACGCACGGTGAACCGTCAATGTTCGTCCGGGTTACAGGCGTGCGCGGACGTTGCGGCGAGCATCAAAGCGGGATATTACGACGTCGGCATCGGTGCTGGGGTGGAGACAATGACGGCGAACCCGATGAAATGGGAAGGTGGGATGAATCCGCGCGTAGCATCGAGCATGGATGCGCAAAATTGCTTGATACCTATGGGCGTCACGAGCGAAAATGTCGCCGATCGATGGGGAATAACGCGTTTGGCTCAAGACACGATGGCAGCGCGATCGCACGCACGCGCGGCGAACGCGCGCGCGAGCGGGCGATTCAAGAATGAAATCATTTCCGTGTTCACCAAGTTCACCGATCCCAAGACGGGCGAGACGAAGGACGTCGTCGTGAGCGAAGATGACGGTATTCGTGAAGAAACAACAGTGGAATCCCTTGCCAAGCTCCCGGCGGTGTTCAAAAAAGACGGAAGTACAACTCCCGGGAACGCCTCACAAGTCTCCGACGGCGCCGCCGCGGTAGTTTTGGCGAGACGCTCGTACGCTGAAGCGCACGGGCTGCCCATTCTCGCCACGTGGCGCGCGTTCGCCGCCGTGGGGTGCGACCCGGCCGTCATGGGCATCGGTCCCGCGATAGCAATTCCGGCCGCGTTGAAATCGGCGAATTTGTCTGTGAAAGATGTCGACCTGTTCGAGCTCAACGAAGCGTTTGCGTCGCAAGCGACATACTCCATGGAAAAGTTGGGTCTCGATCCTGAAACTGTTAACGTCAACGGAGGAGCCATCGCACTTGGTCACCCGCTCGGCGCGACGGGCGCGAGATGTTTGGCGACGCTGATTCATGAAATGCATAGACGAGGCGGTAACTGCAAGATTGGAGTTGTCTCGATGTGCATAGGCAGCGGCATGGTAAGATCGAGCGCACCGCACGCCGCGAACGATGTCGTCGATAGTCGCGTTAAAGACATTCATAAATTCGCACGTTGAGCTTCATTTGCCCGACGCAAACTGTGAAATCTTCCTTTGGTTCTATTGCCTAACTTTCTTTTATAGGGCGCAGCAGCAGTGCTCACGCGCGACTAGGGGGCGCGGAAAATCGATCGTGTCACATTTCACCAATCGCTTTGGGGGTCCTTCATTCTGTGCGCGTACCGCTGTCGCGAGCGATGCGACTTTCGGTCGTCGACGACGTAGACTCTATTCCATGCGCTCGTTCTGACTAACACATCTGCCGTTGCATCCTTCTTTTAACACGTACACTGTACATTTATGCCTTTAAGTGAACGTATGATAACATCGCTACATCTTTGCTAATTTCTAAGACACCGATTCGAATTTATGCTTCAATTCCCAGAATGAGAGCTGCACCTTGGTCTCCAATACAGCGAGCTCTCTTACATTTGGCCCGTATGCTTCCAAGTGTAAACTTAACTCTTCGCTCGCCTTTTCATCGCCTCGCGCCTTGCCGTACGAACCTTTGCCCGCGGAAGAATATGCCTCAGGGAGTTCGAAACTCGCCCCTAGCTGGCACACCGACGCGCCGATGCGCTTCTCAATATCCTTGAGAAGCGCCGGCTCGTCGTACCAAACCGTGTGGCCACCATCCTTCGTGAGCTTGACGTCTTCAGGTTTTGGATCAAGCCACGGCTTGTACCCTTTCTTCGTACAGAACCACACGCGCTCTTTCTTTGCGGCGACGATGGAAATCGCTAGACCCATCGTGTCGGCGCGACCGACGCGGCCGATGCGATGGATGTAATCTTCGCTACGGTCGGGGAGCGTCACGTTTATGACGTAAGGAAGATTTTTGATATCCAAACCTCGCGCGGCGACGTCGGTGCAGATCAAAAAGCGAACATCGCCGTTCTTAAACGCTTGCAAGTTGCGCCGACGCTCATCCATGTGTCTTGCGCCGCCCAAGACGCAACAGGAATATTTGCCTTCGATGCCGGCGTCGAACGATCCGCGGAACTTTTGACCGCCGCCGCACGAGTTCAGGAACTTTTCCAAATTGTCGCAGTCAAAGTTAGTGCGACAAAATATCAAGCATTGCTCCATTTTGTGCGCGTCGATGATGCGGCGAACGATGTGCGGCTTTAAGCGCTTGATTGATTCGCTTATCGCGTCGTCGCCGGCGAGCGAGCTCGCGAGCGAGTGCGCGCGATCCGTCTCCGCCTTCGGCGCGAGTGCTCCCCATTCTGGCTCGTTTGCCGGATCTACGAGTACCATGGCATGATGTACGGTATCCGGAACAGCCTCTTTACCTTTCAAATCAACCCAAGTAGCGTTCACCGTGAGCGTACTCGCGAGAGCTTGAATCTCGGGCGAATGCAACGTAGCCGAAAACAACATCACTTGCAATCGATTTGTCGCCACGCCGTGCTTGGGCATTCGCTCGAAAAGCTTCATTATCGTGGCCTGATTGCCCGTATCTAATAAACGATCGGCTTCATCGAGAACAAAGAAACGAACTTGCGAGACGTCGAGCTTACCGTTTTGCACGAGCTCCAACACCCGAATCGGCGTTCCGGTGACGATATCCACACCGTCGCGCAGAGCGGCGTGTTGCGGCCCTTCCTTAACGCCACCGATGAACAACCCAGCGACCAGAGTAGGGTCTTGGAACTCACGCGCGAACGTGGCGAAGAACTCGTGCGTTTGCTCCGCCAAGTCACGAGCGGGCTCGAGAACGAGCGCCAACGGTTTACGCGCCCCGCTCGTCATCGCGTTCCCGACGTCTTGCGCGTTTTCTCCGACGGTATCACGTTCGTCGAGCTCGTCGAACGGCACGTACCCGCTCGGCACGGGAAACTTGAAGTCTTTTCGAGCGAACCGCACGGCGCACTCGGCGTTTTTCAAGCACACCGCCGGAAACAGCGCCGTCTTCGCGCTTTGTTCGCTCAGCGCGAAAGCATCGCCCAAATCCTTTCCATTCTTCATAAACCTCACGCGCTTGTTCACGCAATCCAATAAGCACGCGATGACGTCGCCTTTCGTGAACGTCTCGCCGTAGTCTTCAAAACTTTTATTATGGCTCTTTTTCCCCGTACCGCCGTAGCCGTACGAGTGAGCGTCCGCGCCTAACCCATCCAACGCCGCGAAACGACTGGCGAACCCCACGCGGCACAACCCTTCGTCGCGAATTTCCACTTCATAGCACGCTCGCACGCCATTCCCGTCGTCTTCCCCGGCGTGTTCCGCCGCTCTCGCCCCGCGCGTCGCTCTCGCCCCCGCCCACGCGCTCGCCGTTCGCGACTGCACCGCGCCGTGCGCGCTCTCGCACGCCACCGACATCGAACGCGCGATGGTGCTCATCGCGATTCGTTCGGCTCTCGCGTTTGCGTTCGCACTCGCGTTTGCGTTCGCACTCGCGACATTTCCGAGTTTCCGTCGCGCGCTCGCGGTGATGGACTCGTGCACGAGTTGCAGCACCGGCGCGCCGAACGCGAACGTCTTCCCCGACCCGGTTTCCGCGCTCGCCAAAACGTCCCCACCGGTGAGGACTAAAGGCACGGCTTCGCTTTGAATCGCCGTGGGCAACACGTAGAGCGCGCGCTCGGCGGCGGCGATGAGTTCAGGGCATAAGCCGAGGTCTTCGAACGCGGACATTGGGCGCGAGACGCGAAGTGCGGCGCGCGACGTCGAGGCGCGAACGAAAACTTTCGACGCCAGACGAAACACAAATCGCTACATTGCAAAGTATTATATCACCATCATCGACGAACGTCGACGATGATGGTGTGACTACGCGCTACGCGCTACGCCGACGCGAGCGAAAAGCTCCGACGCGCTCGTTTCGTTTCGTTTCGTTTCGTTTCGTTTCGACGCCGCGAGACGACCCAAACGCGCTCGCTCGCGAACGATGCAAACGGAAACCATTCGTTTCCACAGACGAACTCGACGTGCGATGAGAACGAACGAACGAACGAACGAACGACGCCGCGAGAGACGACGAAGAACGCTCACCCATCGATCGCGACGCGCTCGATCGCTCGAGCGGCCGCCGTCCCGAGTTCGCCCTCGCTCGCGTCTCTTGCAAACGTCAATCGCATGTTATACGCATCCTCTCCATCGGCGTAATACTTCGCCTCCACGTCAACGCACTCGTATTTCAGCACGTCTCGATACAGATGCAACGCCGCGACGTTACTCACGCGTACGTGTAACGACACGTCTCTCGCGCCGTAGCACTCGCGCAGCGCGCGTTGGGCGTATCGCATCAACACCGCCGCTAATCCGAGCTTTCTATGCGTCCTCACCACGGATAACGACGTGATGTGCCCTCTGACGATGTCATTCGCGCGCTCTTCGTCGAGTTTCGCCATGACGTACCCCACGACGCGCGCGCCGTCGCACGCCACGTGCGCGAGCGCCGGCCAGCTCAACGCGTGGTACAAGTAGTACTTCATCTGGTAATTCTCCGGCAGGCACTGCGCGTTACATCGCTGCATCGCCACTAAGTCATCGATCGTGGCGACGCGAATGGTGACCGTCATCGACGATCGATCGCTCGTCGACGCGCGTCGCGGTGTGACGACGACCTCGACAACGCGACGCGCGATGTCGACGACTTAGTGGCGATGACATGACTCCATGTCATTCGAATCGCCTCGCGAATGTTCTCCTCGTGATGTCAATCGCGTCTTTCGTCGTCGTCAATCTGTCGCGCGCTCGTTCGTCGATCGCGGCGCTCGCGTCCGTCGGCGCGTCGTCGACGACGGGCGACGCGAAGCGCGAGCGCCGCGCGCGCTCGTGGTCGCTCGCGTGCGCATCGACCGTCAGGGAACTGAGGCAAGATGAACGACAGAAAGTGACGAACAAACGCGCTGGAATTGAGATCGTCATCGCGGGGTATGAGATGATGTCAACCGAGGACGTCGCGAGCGCGGCGGCGTGGGATTTCGCGTCGCTCGGCGACGTCAATCTTGTGTTTTATCGACGCTCTCGCGTCGATGTCATCCCCCGGGCGTGGGTGTGCGACAAATCGTGCGGGACGATCACCGCCGAGGAGCGCGTGATGGCGCGGAATCACGGAAGAGATGGCGCGGCGTTTTACGATTACGCCCTGTGGCGGTACGACGACCCGCCGCTCGCGTTCGCGTTCGCGCACGGACATCAAGCTCTGGCGTGGCACACGTCGTGCGAGACGATGTACACGCGAATCGTGCGATACGCGCGCGATATGTCCACCGGGGAGGCGCCACAGTGCTTGGTGACGTTGACGTTCGCTCGCGGACGACGCGAGACGAAATTCGCGCCGCTGGAGTGGAACGGCGGTCGGCGATTGTTGGATTTCGAGCGACATCCCGAGAGCGAGTCGTGCGTCGACACGTTACGAGGGGTGAACATAACCCTTCGACGAGTGGACGTGCAGTCGTGTTGCGGGTCGTTTATCGCACCCGGGAAGTTTCTCCGCGGGCACGCTCGCGAGACGTACGAAGCGCTGTTAACGCACGTGATGGACGACACGTTGGACGACCAAATCACCTCGCGCGCGTGCTTTGAGTTCATCATTTACGCCTTGCTCTCGCCCGTGAATTTCATTCGCGACGTTGGCGCACGAGAAGTCAGCGCCGGGACGTTAACGACGTGGTTCGAGCGCGCTCGCGCGCTTCGCGGCGAGTTAAAGCCCATGATGACGCGCTGTGAGCGTCACTACGGGTGGCCGTATTTCGGCGACGACCATCGACGCGTGCTTTTCAACACCGTGTGGTTCCCCGCTCGTCGGTACGTCCAGGGCGATTGATTAAAGTCTTCGGCGGTCAAGCCCGTACGGCGGCGGCGGCGAGCGTCGTCCTCACTCCGCGACCGCCTCGCGCATTCGCTTTGCGAGGGCGAGTGTTCGACACGCGCGAATTCATTCGCGTTCGCGTTCGTTCGCGCGCGCGTGAAGCCGGGCGATGGCGTTCGGCGTGAAACCGGGCCGCGTTCGCGGACGCGCGCCGGCGTCGTCGACGTCGACGTCGATCGGAGCGCGAGCGCGAGCGGTGAACGCGCGAGTTCATGGGCGTCACGAGCGCTCGATGACGACTCGCGGTGATTTCACGCGCGTCGTCGCTCGACGATCGTCGAAATTCGACGACGCGCGAACAAAGGCGGTGGACGACGCGAGCGAGACGCTCACGCGAGCGACGACGTGCGCGCGTTTAAGCAATTTCATCTACAAAGGCTCGGCGGTGGAGCAGTGGATCGCGGAGGATGGGTTCGACGTCATCGCCTCAGGCGCGACGGGGGCGACGGCGTGGCGCGTGTGCGACCGAAGAGGCGAACGGTTCGTCGTCATTCGCGGCGCGGCGTGGAGTCAGCCGGATACCGATAGGAATAAACTGAGCTGGCAGATCGCGAAGGTGTGGCCGATAAAGCTCAGGCGAGGGGTGAACGTGGTGTGTCATCAAGGAGTGTACGAGATGGTGGATGAGTTCTGGAGAGATATCGCGCCGTACTTGACGGACGAAACGTTCGGGGGGAAGTTTTCATTCACGGGGCACTCTTTGGGCGGGTCGATGGCGCTCGTCATCGCCGCGCGAGCGCGCTTGGAGCTTGGGATCGAGGAGGACAGAATGATGCCCATACATACGTTTGGGTCGCCGCCGGTATTGGCGTACGACGGTTTAGCGAGCGGCGCCGGCGGTGGTATGGATGATATTTTGCGACTGTGCGGATTCTCCAAAGGCGCGGCGATGGTTCGGCAGTTTGTGTTAGCGAAAGATATCATACCTCGAATGTGGTTGAGCGCGGATCCGGTGTTTAGCGCGGCGACGAAGATGGATTTGATCGCGTCGGCGCTTGATTGGAGGAAGCGGACGTTTGGCGACGGCATATTCACGCGCGAACGCTTCTTGTATCAGACGTGTGGGGATCTTTATTGGCTCGAGTACCCATCGGGCGGCGCGAACGCGTCGGCGAAACAACCGTTGCTCACCCGACATTACGGCGACGAGGTGCTCGAAAAGCTGCAGATGGAACTCGGTGAAGTCACCGAATCGCCTCTGGCGGCCCTGCAGACGGCGTTGGATCATAATAGCCAAAACTACGTAGACGCGTTGCAGTTCTTGACGGTGAAGCGCATCATGAACACTATCGCGTGATGGAGTGCTGTCGGAACTACTGTACAGCAGCGGTCTATTTCTATTTATAATCATCTAGCCAAGATCTAATACTAGGTATTACTACATGTAGAATCAAAACGGCATCACGAAGTACGGCGGGAAGCTCTTCAGAGAGACTGTTTCGCGCATCATCTCCCTGAGCGAAGGTGTGACGAGCGACCTTAGGGATTTGAAAATTGTCTGCAATCGTGAGTTACGAACGTCGTCGTCACAGCTGATGTGCGCGCTGAACGCCCAAGCGCCGAGCAGGGCATTGCACATCGGCAAGAAGCAGTCTTCGTGAGCGGTAATGCCTCCGACCCATTGCGAATCGCGGCTCGCAAATGCCTCGAGCGCATCTTTCATATTTGTCAGCGTTTGTGAAACTTCGTCAAAAGCGGATTCGGCAGAGCTGGCACCGCACGAGAGGTGCACTTGTGCGGCGGCGAGCTGCGCCAAATGCATCGGCTCGGCGTGCGTGTTATCAGGCTCCTTATCAAACAATCGACGAATTTTTGTTGAGCGCGCCAAGATAGTCTCGAATTGTGCCTTTGTGTACGACGGGCCTTTTGCAATGTCGATGATGAACGTCTTCACGCAAGAGAAATGCCCAAAGTTGGCGTGCATGTGTCTGAACGCGACGCGCAATATTACTTCGCTTTGCGCGCCGGGCGTCGCGTTGGCCACGGCGAGCGCGGATGCCTTTGACGCTACGTCGCGAATGCCTACGTCTTCGTCCTCCAAGAGCATCAACGCGCAGCGCCAAACATCGAGCGCGAGCTCGGCAGCGGCGTCATCGCATACCGTTGCGCTCGAAAGACGGCTCAAAAGCTCGCTTGAGCTCAGAGCGTCAACCGCGGCGGCTCGGGTCTCTTCTGACACCGCCGGTTCGCAGCCATCTAGCATCATGCGCACAAACCCGCGGAGTCGACCAGATGCGATCGCTTCCGCGGCGTTGCTTTGTAATTGACGCGCGCAGAGCGTTCCGAGGCAACGCAAGCCTTCGGCGCGAACGCGTTCGTTTATGTTTGACATGGTCGCCCCGCGGACGACCTCCCAAACGTGCGCTTCGTCCGCTTGCTGCGATAACGAGGTAGACCATGACGACACGCATTGCAGCGCGTGGCAAACGACTGTGTGCCGCTGTTCACCCGCGAGCATGCGAATAGCAAATTGCCGGAGCGCGACGCGATCTTCACCTTGTGAAGTATCGGATATTTGACGCAACGATTTGTACGCCTCGGCGCGATACTCGTAGGGCGCTGCTAGGTTGAGTGCGTCAAGTAAAGCCGTCGTGACGTCGCCAACATCAATGCACTCCTTGGTAAACGTCGTAAACGGGGCTCGGCGCGCATCATGGGCAAGAGAAAATCGCACGCGGATGCCCGCGGCAGCTCTGTTCCAATCTGCCGCCCCAGGATGATTGTTGGCGTCGGCACAGAGGACTGGCGACGAACATTGCCACGCTATGTGTACGAGCTCGGCAAATCGCCCTTTATCCGTCAACGGAGAGCCCAGCGAGTTTGCGATCGCGACTAAAGCCTCAGCGCACCGCAACCAAGCGGCGGATATCAACGGCACGCGAGTATTCATGACGTAGTTGGCACACGCTGTTAAACCAACGGCGACTTCATGGACAATTTCTCGCCTCACGATCTCCGTTGAAGAGGTAAAGAGCACTTCGTTGAGAAGCTCGTGAACACAGAGTAACATGCCGTGCGCGGCGTTGGAATGTTTCATGATACGACTTTTTTCCAATAACTCTTCCAGTATATGTGAAGCGTACCGTGCAACCTCGGTAGTCGGCACTACCGGGCATAAAGCCCTCGCAGCCGCCGTCCGCACGGCGAAATACTTTCCAGATGCGCAAGATAGCACGTATGCGAAGAACGACCTTGGCGATAAATTTTGGCGCATTGACTCGCTGTCGACAACGCTTGGTTTCAGTCGCGACAGCAGTGCCAGGATCGGGTACAAGCTCGGGTGCAGAATCGCCCCGTACGCCGAGAACCTCGCCCCTATCACTTCCTGGAGCAAGAACGAGTGCAAGCTGGGAAATCGTAGGAAAAACTCGACGCCCGAAACCTCCCTTCGCGCGGCGCCGGTGAACACATAATTTCGCGGAGCCGTGTTCATGTATCCGCATACTTTCGTGAGCAAAGACGCGAACGCCAGCGTCGCCGCGTTCTGCACCTCCCAGCTCGGGGATGAAAACGCTCGAATGCACGCTTCGACGCCGCGCGCGGCATGCGCGGTGGTTTCTGCACTCAAATCGCGATCGGCAAATATGACGCGTATGACGTTGAACGCATGCACTTGCGGTATGTTCGATCCGCTGTCATCCAAGGCAATATCCAGTAAGCGCGGTAATGCATCGTTGAGCGCGACTCGCGCTTGTCCTTTGGGCTCGGCGAGTAGAATAGCCATGAACGCGTACGGTAAGCCAGCCGAGCGGCGCACACGATCTCGAACACCTTGATCAGGGCGCCGAAGCTGATCCATGAGTTCACTTAGCCATAATTGAGGTAATTCGCTCAACGCTCGGTCGCTCGAGCACATTAAACGCGCACACAATGTCGTCGCACCGATTCGCGTTTTTTCCAGCGCTCCGGTGTGTTTGACAGTGAACAGCACATTGAATAACTTTTCGCCAGCCGACTTGAGAGTATCAACGTTGAACACGCTCGCCCTAGTTACTTCGCCCGTTAGAAGACTGATTTCCTTCACCGTGAGCCAGCATGCGGTGGTAATTATTTGCGATTTGGGAGCAAGGTCAAACGAGACGTCGTCGTCGTCGATGTCATCGATGACTTCGTCGCCTTGAATATGATTGACGTCTTCTGCGGTCGCTCCCAGGGCATCGGGTTGACTGATGAATCCCAAAGCTAAATCGGTTGCGCGCGCGAGCAGTGCCAACATTCGATTCAGCGGTGCCTGCAAAAACGAAAGAAAGCACGACGTCAGTTTTGCGATGAAGGCGCCCTGGAATCGTTCGAGGAGACGTGAGGTAGCTCGGTCCTGGCCAGGGTTTCAATTGTTCGATTCAGCCGACAGATGTCCGCATGAAAGTTCAGTAGAGGGAGCCTGGTTTTCGTCATCACTATCCGGAGTCTCGTCGCTTTTGTGATCGTGATGCGCGCACCTTTAAATCATCCCTATTCGCACGAACAAGATCGATGTCTTGAAGCGCGTATCTCATCAAGAGAACCGCTCCATGCCCGAGAGATTGTCGACACGCCTTTATCATGTCCTCATCAGCAAGCGCAAGGTCGTGCGCGAGTAAATCGCACAAGGACTCTGTGTGGCGTTTGAAACGCTGGTTAGTGCGCGCAATGGCGACGCGGCAAATGTCGCAAATGTGCGACCCTGCAACGATAAGAATCCCTCAAGCAACATGTTTCTGCAGTGACTGTGCTCACATGGATCACGTCATACGACAGTACTAGCAACGGTTGGCGAGCATCATCGGGATCGTTCCGCGCGTTGCGCGACGCACCTAAGACGCGCACTCCAGTGTCCCTAATGTTTGAAGTATCGGAAGGCATCGAGACGCGAACGATCGGGCTGAGATGGACTTCCCACTTCAACCCGTAGACGTACTTGCGGATGAGCAAGCGAATTAATAACGCCCCAGCATCGCTTTCACGCACTCGCGGCGAGCGCAGTAGCTCCATGGCCCAACAGAGCCGCGCTTCGAGCTGAGCCGGAGTCTCCATGCCCGCGAGCGGCGAAGGATGACGACACAACAAGTCGAACGCAGTGAGTCGCAGCTTTTCCCAGCTGTCCACGAGCGCACCGAGTAACACATCGGTATACGGTTTACTCGTCATACACACAGAGTACGGAGACTTGAGCAAACAGCGGGCGTTTTGTAAATCTTCACTGAAACCTTCAACGACGTCGTCAGCCGATTTCCACGAGTCGGCGACGCAATTCAACAAGTCCAGAGCTGTGCATCGTCGTTCAAACGGCGCTCCGGGATAAATGTTCGAAATCAGCATATGGACGAGACCGACAACCCATGCGCGACACTCTTGTGCGCAAGCGATGTCTCGAGCGAGCGGGTCTCGGCCTTCGCGATCTGGAAGCGTTCGCTTGAGCGCTGCTTCGCCTCGTCTTCGAGACTTCTGCGCGACCTGGTTCACACACGTCCACACGCGCGAGAGAAATTTAGACATGAGCGTCACAACGCTGTTTCGAAACGAAACTGACTCCCTGTGTTGGAATTAGAAGATAGCGACGTCAGTGTGATGAAAGCGACACTTTTGAACTGTGTAAACGAAATACGTCGCTCGCGAGCCCTCCGAATGAGTAGGAGGTTAAGGTGCCTCATGGAAAATCAGCCCTTAAAGGTTTTGTATCGTCATTGGGCTCGAGCGCGACGTGCGCACGCGTGAGTAGTGAAACACAGTCAAGCACGCACCCTCTCAAATTTAGGGGGAGCATTTCCCGTAGGAGCCTCAACTCGAGCGCTCCTGGGAACCTCGCTGCGCCTTTTCGCCAGTCCAAGCAAAGGAATTCAAGCGCATCGAGCCGCGCCGCTCTATCCGCGCTCGCCAAGGCGTGTTCCAACACCCGAATGGGCACCTCGACCACGGCATCATTCGTGGGTTTAACGATGGAAATGCAATCTGCATCGCACATGTTTAAGCTTCGACAGACTTTCAAAGCAGAGACGACGGCAGCACTCGCGATGACGTCAAGTGCTCCGCTTTGGGAGCGCGAGACTAGGCGCGTCATGAGCTCGACCGCTGAATGCGGGTCTTGCTTAAGAAACACAGGTAGGATGTACGTCGTCACGGCGCTGCGATCGCGCGCGTCGCGAGTTATGCCGTGCACGATGCTTTCGATCCACCACGCGCGCCATCGCTCCGTATCGGCGAGTTCGGCGAGGTACGACTTCGACAGCTCGGCGATTGTTATGGACGCAGCGGGTGCGATCGATAAGTCCCGCGTCGCGTTCAAGGTCGATCGCAGCAGCTCAGGCTCGATGAGCAGCAGCCGTGTTGCGCCTAGACGCGCTATCAGCGATCGCAACGCCAAGTATTTACCTTTGTGCTCGCTCGGCCGAGCGACGATCTGACGCGCCGCGCAGTCGAGGAACGCATCGCCGTTTGCCTTCCTCGCCGCGATGTCCAACAGTGCCTCGAACGAGGCTTGAATCTCGCGCACGGTTTGACCGAGGGGGTCTTCCCACTGCGTAGAGATGATCCACGCCACGCGATCGAGGAGCGCGTCGGGCGGCGTCGCCGCCGCTTCTCGTGTCTTGTCCAAACACGTCCGCAAGCACGCGGCGGCATGAAATCTGTAATGTGCATCTTCTGCGCTCTCAATAGCATCGCAAACTCCGGGCAAGACGTCATCATACATCAAAACCCGTTCTTTATCGTACGGCGTCGTCAGCGCATTGGCTTCGGCGGTGATGACGAACCCACGCGCCGCCGCGAGCGCGCCAAATTTTGACCATACGAGCGACGGCGTCGCCGTCGACGTAAGCTCTAACCCTGGCCCGCCCGACGCTCGACCGTACATCCGTTTCGCGAACGACACGATAGACATTCTATGGTCGCTCTCGTCGTAATTAGCTCGCGCGACGGCGACGCCTGCGGTCAACACCGCGTCTCTCGACGGCGCTTGTTCGAGCTCGAGCGTCGCCGCCAACGCTTCAACGAGGGCGCGAAAACCTGGCTTCTCACTTTTGCCCTTCGCTTGCGAAACCAAGTCCAGAGCCAAAGAAGTGCATTCGCACAACAATTCCACGCTTTCGGGCGTCGCTCGAGCGCACGCGCGCGCGCGCGCGGTCGCCGCCGCGAACCCTCTCGCCAACGTCTCCGCTACGGCGTCGGCGTCCGTGGTCTCCGCGACGATTCGCTCGAATTCCGTGCGTGGTTTCGCCGCGAAGACCAAACACATCGGCGCACACGCGCGCAGACAGAAATCTTCATCGTCGACTTTCGCTTCGCTCGATGAAACCGAACTCGCTCGCGCGGCGGCTACGCTCGCGTACGCTCTGCGCGCGAACGCCTCAGCGGCTCGCGCGTTCCCTTTCCTCAACCCGATCAAAGCCACGCGATGCGTGCGTTTGAGTTTGAATTCGAACACGACGTCGATCAAACGATCGATCGATCGCGATTTCGATTCGTCATCTTCGTCGTCGTCGATCGCGGTCGCCGCCCAACGAGAGACGACGCCGTCGATATTCTGCTCGCGATCGACGAGCGCCAGGACGTCGGCGACGCACTCGCACGACTCCTTATCGACGTTCTGTCGCTTACGCTTCGTCGGGCTCGACGAGATGTCTTTCGCGGACATTGACCGCCGCGAAGTGCGGCGA
>Ga0222712_10001504_pt1 | contig 28652 bp, 20 predicted proteins | sample C33_657DmetaG_FD_165043 | JGI IMG/M metagenome (GOLD analysis project Ga0222712, IMG submission 165043) | Estuarine water microbial communities from San Francisco Bay, California, United States - C33_657D | ecosystem: Environmental > Aquatic > Marine > Unclassified | place: USA: California... | reverse complement strand
TGGGTGGTGCTAGGGGGTGTCGTGTATGTGTGTGTGTGTGTGTGTGTGTGTGTGCGACACGGGTGATAGTTGATTTACAGTACGTCGAATGAAGACGTAGTGAAGTGAGGAAAAGCGGTATACGCGAGGTGATGTCGTGTATGTGTGTGCGTTCGACATCGGTTATAGTTAATGTCAAGTACGTCAAATGAAGACGTAGTGAAGTGATGAAAAGCGGGAGACGCGAGGAAAAACGCCTCGGTCCGCACGACGTCCGTCGATCGAGCGACGCGCGAACGCATCGCTCGCGCGCTGACTGACGACGACTTCCGTCGCCTGTCGCGACGCGACGCACGGCCCGATCGCGCGACGAACGGATGGCGATATATGTACTATTACTACAACTAGAAAACTGCGAATTGGAATCGAACGACGAGGGCGAAGGGCGAGGCGCGCGCGCGCGTCGCGCGCGCGATCGCCCGATCGCGCGAGACAACCTTGAACGACGTCGCGCGTTTCGCTTCCAACGCCTTATTCGACACGAACGTTCGTCTCTCGTCGTCGCTCTCACGCGCTATTCCAACCGATATTGATGACACCCTTTCCAACACCTCACGCGCTCAAGATGATGTTATTGATTGGAATGAACACCAACTTCACGAAGAACCCGACGAATCCCATGATGACGAACCCAGTGGCGGTGCGCATGGCGATCTTCCAGAACTCCTCCGCATCGGGCTTGGTGCATTTCTTCACCAAGCGCACGGAGTCGCGAGCGAAATCCTTCACGGGCTTGATCGCGATGTCCGCGACTTCCATCCCGTGATCGATGATGGACGACGCGTCGCGAAGTGACCATGCGCGTGCGTGCGAGTCGCTCGATCGTGACGTGACTCCCATCGCTCGGTGGTGACTCATCGAACGACGACGTCAACGCGTGTGAACGACGTCGTCGTTCGCGTTCAAAGTCGCGATACATTCGAAATCCCCGTCGTTCGCTCGACGCCGTCGTACCAAAATGGACGTGAGCGAACGATCGATCGGCATTGACGCACGCCGAGCTTTTGGATTGATTCGTGATTCATCACTCATAAATCGACAAATCAAACGTTCAAACGCATTCGCGGTGTGAACGATGTCGTGCTCACACGCGCGCGCGTCGAGCGACGCGTGCGCGCGATGCGCGTCGCAAGGAGTGACGCCGACGAGCGACGGGTTCGAGCGGTGTCGCGCGTGCGGCGGCGCCGGAGTCGCGACGCGCGTCGAGCGCGACGCGTGCGAGCACTCGCGAGGGAATGCTTCGAGGAAAACGTCTTCGCGTGAAGATGCGATGGAGATTATGAGAGAGCTCGCGTTCGTGGACGCGAAAGAAAGGAAAACAACGTTGGCGGATGTCAACGACGACGTGGTGGCGGTGTATTTCGCGAGCGCTTCGTGCGCGGCGTGCGCGCGGTTCACCCCGACTTTGGCGTCGTACGCGAAGAAGGTGAAGATGACGGTGATTGTGATCGCGTGCGAAGGCGGACGAGGCGAGGGACGGGACGCGCGCGAATGGTTGCCCGAAGGATGCGGGTTCTTGACGGTGGATTACGACGGCGACGACGACGGCGCGGCGGCGGCGGCGGCGGCGGAACGAGTGACGCAAGCGCTGGCGATCACGTTGCTCCCGACGTTAGTGGTGATCAATCTGAGGCTCAACGTCGTCGTCACCGATTGGGGACGGTTTGTGTTGAGCGTGAATTCGAATCCGTCGAGCGCGTGGAGGCGAGGCGAGAGCGGGGTGCCGAATCCCGCGCGAGCGCTAACGAACGCGGTGTCCCGGTGCGCGTACGGATTCTTACCTCGATGACACATCAACGATGACAATGCATGAGCGAGCGCTAGTTTTCATCGCGTCGTCGATCGGTGCGCGCTGGAGAGACGCTCGAGCGCGGCGAACGCGACGGGCGGCGGCGTTTTTCCCTACCGCGGCTTCGCGAACGCGAACGCGAACGCCGGCGCCGGCGCTCGTTCTCGTTCTCGTTCTCGTTCTCATCCTCGCTCCTCGAACGACTTCTCGATCGCGTGCGTTCCCGTCGTTTTCCACCGCTCGACGAGCGACGGAGCGAACTCGGACGTCGTCGCGGACTCGGACTCGGACTCGCGCTCCGCCGCGAACGCCGTTCGCGTCCTCCTTCGCGCGCGCGCCTTTCACTTTCACCTCCTCTCAACTCTCGATCACTCTCGCGTGTAAAATCTCTACCCAAACATTCCCTCGCCGTCCTTTTCAAATACTTATCGGCGTAATACTCATCCCACGTCCTCGCTCGTCCTCCTCCTCCTCCTCTTTCCTCGTCTTTTTGTTTGTCTTTTTGTGCATCCTCCACCAACGCCTCTCGCGCGCTCGCGCGCCAATCTCGCTTCATTCCATCTCTCGCACTCTCAAAATCGCTTTTCACGCGCACGTCGTCGTCGTCGTCATCTGCCCTCGCTCGCGCTCGCTCGCCTTCGCGCGCGAGCGCCGCGCGCTCGCTCGCTCGCCTCGCTCGACTCGCTCGCAGTTCTCGTAACTTCATCGCGTTCGCGTTCACGCACGACCGTAAATCATTCGCAACGCGCGTCGCGATCGCCTCGACGTCGCGCGCGCTCGGCGCTCGTCGTTCGGCGTCGTCCATCGACGTCGAAATGCGTTGCGATGCGACGTGACGTGACGCTCGAGGGCGACGCCGCGGGGGCACCCGTAACGGCTTCTGTTGCGTCACGACTCAACGAATGCGGCACACGAGAAAAAGAACGACGTGCGTTGGGGCACGACTGAACGAATGCGGCACACGAGAAAACCCATAACGTTGCCCTCGTCGCGTCGCGCGTCGCGTTCGACGACGCCCGACGTTCGCTCGCACGCAGCGTAAACTTTCGAGCGGCGCTGCTTGTTCCGCCTCGATGACTCTTTTGCTGTTTCTCAACGCAACGCTTCCGGCGTCTCGCCGCCGTCGCGCCTTTTCACGGACAAACGGAAAGTCTCTCGTCGTTCTCGAAATTGGTCCACGACGCCGGGGTGCTGAAGCTCAAAGGCGTACACGCACAGTTCGCGGCAGCACGCAAAGTTTACGTTGATTTGACTAAACTCTTCGATCAAATCATAATCAAGCCCAAAGAAATCATCTCCATCATCTTCATCGTCGTCCTCATCGCTCGCACAATTTTCCACTTCCGGACCATCGCCCGCTGGACCCACCGCGTGTGCAACAATAAACGCTTCGGTGTCGCTCGCGTCGTCATCATCGTCGTCGCCGTCAACTCGTTGCGACATGAAACGACACCCTCGCCCGGTGCCGAAGGAATGTGAATGTGAATCGATCGCTTCCTCAGCGCGTTCGACGACGTTCGGCGGCGTTCTCCACGCGCCTTCCGAGCGCGACATCAACGAGACCGCACTCGCGGTTGAAAAAATGCGCCCAATGATCGTCCATCGGCGTGACGTCGTCAGCGCCCGCCATCGCGCTCGCGTCGCTCGACATCGGCGATTTTGAAGCTTCGTCGCGCTCGTCGACGAGTGGCGACGCGAACGAACGCGCGCGCGCGCGTCTCGCGAGAGTTCGCACGCGCGTCCGTGACTCGCGCTCGACGGACGCAGGCGTCGATCGCGCGATTTCACGACATCGCGCGATCGATGTCGACCGCGATCGCGCGATGTCGTTGTTTTTTTCGGAAACGAGCACACGTGTTTTCCTGATGACCCCGCCTCCTTCGACGCACTCGATCGCGCGATTTCACGACATCGCGCGATCGCGTGCGTCGAAGAGCGCGCGATGTCGTTGTTTTTTTCGGAAACGAGCACACGTGTTTTCCTGATGACCCCGCGCTCTTCGACGCACTCGATCGCGCGATTTCACGACATCGCGCGATCGATGTCGACCGCGATCGCGCGATGTCGTTGTTTTTTTCGGAAACTACGAGCGCACGTGTTTTCCTGACCCCGCCTCCGTCGACCGGTCGTCGATCGACGACGTCACTTCGCGACGCGCGTTCGTCGCTCGGCGCGTCGCGCGCGCGATCGCGTTGGGATCGATCGATACGTTCGATGTGACGACGTCATCACTCGCGTCGATGCGATGGGTGACGCGCATTCGCATTCGCATTCGCATTCGCATTCGACGCGCGTCTCACGACGCATCGTCGCGCATTCGCGCCCAAACGAAGGCTTTCGCGAGCATTACGTCCGAGACGACGTCGACTACGACGCATTCGCGCTCTCGCGCGTCGACAAACGAACGAATGAGGAACGTGAACGCGCGCGCTTACGAGTCGCGGTGTGCGCGATCGACGTCGTGAAGACGTACTCGGACGCCCTGACGCTTTGCGCGAGCGAGTTCGTGTTCGTCCTCGCGCGCTCGCGCGTGGACGCTCTGGCGATGAGAAGCGAATGCGCGAATGATCGCGCGCTCGTGAGGAAAATTCGCTCGACTTTCACTTCGAACGGCGCGCGAGCGTTCGTGGAAATGGACGACGCGCACGTCTCGGAGGTCGTACGAGCGATCGGCGCGATCGACGCGAATGATGATGACCGTCGCGGTCGCGAAGGCGAGAGAACAAAAGAGACGTGGACGCGAGAACGCGCGATCGCATCCGTCATCGCGCGATCGCGTGGAGACGGCGAGGACGTGGTCGTGGTGTCGTGCGCGATGGCGCGCGAGCGCGAGCGACGAGGCGCGAACGCGAACGCGATGCCGGTGAAAACGACGTGCGCGAGCGCGTCGACGTTCGCGAGAGAATACGTGACGAGCGCGGAAGGGAAAAAAGCGTTCGAGGATGCGTTCGACGCGAATGAGGCGACGAGAGAGGAGGACGAGGGCGCGAGCGAGGACGGCGGCGGCGACGACGACGACGACGACGACGACGACGCGCGGCGCGGAAAAAGGAACGCGTCGAGGACGTGGAAAACGTCGTCGGCGTTTGAGCCGTACGAGCCGCATCGGTCGGCGTCGGCGATCGAACAGGGCGTGGCGACGGGAGAGTTCGCGCGAGGCGCGTTGGTGGTCACGAAACTCGGCGTAAAGTGCGAGGGGTTCGTGACGTGCGCGAACGCGCGCGTTTTGATTTCGTCCAAGCGAGCGATGAATCGGGCGATACACGGCGACGTCGTGGCGGTGCGAGTTGACGCGAGAGCGCTGGAGGAGGAGGCGAACGGGCGAACGGGCGTGGATGACGGCGAAAGCGCCGCGCTCGCGCGGTTTCCGGCGTCGACGTTCGCGTGCGCGGGGTCGGTCGTGGGAATCATCGAGCGCAAGGTGCGGGACGTCGTCGCGTGCTTGGACGCGGAGGATGAAGAGGACATCGCGCGGGATCCGCGAGCGAAGCGCTCGAGCGCGCTGTGCGTGCCGATGGATGCGAAGATTGTCAAGGTGAAAATTTTAACGCGGCGCGCGCGCGAGCTCGTGGGCGCGCGTTTCGTCGTGCGCATAGATGGATGGCAAACGCACCAGCGGTATCCCGCGGGGCGTTTAGTGAAAATTTTAGGTCCCGCCGGGGACGTCGACGTCGAGATGGCGGCGTTATTGGCGCGATTCGATATTCCGAGCGAGCCGTTTGGGCAATCCGCGCTCGCCGAACTTCCGCGCGAAGGCGCAAACTGGGTCGTGCCACCGAGCGAAGTGGACGCGAGGCGGGATTTGCGACATCACCGCGCGTGCTCGATCGATCCGCCGGGGTGCACGGATGTGGACGACGCGCTGAGCGTGTACGCGCTCCCAGAGCGCAATCCCTCCAACGGGGGCGTTTACGAAGTCGGCGTGCACATCGCCGACGTCTCGTACTTTGTTCGCGAAGGTTCGGCGTTGGATTTCGAAGCGCGCGCGCGAGGAACGACGGTGTACTTGGTGAACCGTCGCTTGGATATGCTGCCGGCGCTGCTGAGCGAGAACTTGGCGTCCCTGCTCGAAAACCGCGATAGACTAGCCGTGAGCTGCGTTTGGACGCTGAACGAGCATTTAGACATCGTTGACGTTTGGTTCGGTCGAACAGTGATCCGTTCGAGACATCAGATGACGTATTACCAGGCCCAGGCGATTCACGACGAGCGTCCCGCGCCGGAGGGCGAGCCGTCGTTCGACGCCGCGGAGACGACCGCCGTGCGAGAAGATTTGCGCACGCTCGTCGTGTTTGCGAATCGCGTGAACAATATTCGTGTCGCACACGGCGCAGTGGAGCTCGAGAGCGCGGAGTTACGATTTGAAACCGACGCGCAGACACAGTCGCCCACGGAGGTGCTTAGAAAACAAGAGGTGCCGATGATGCGCGTCGTCGCCGAGCTCATGATTTTGGCCAACAGCGCGGTGGCGCGAGCGACGCATCAAACGTTTCCTGGGTGTACTTTGTTGCGACGGCACGCCCCACCGCGCGAGGACGGATTCCAAGAGCTCGCGAGACTAGCGTCGGCGCGCGGCGTAGCGCTCGATTGCTCGAGCGGCGAAGCGCTCAACGCGAGTTTGGCTCGCGTGGCGTCGAGCGCCGATGCCGATGTCACGACTTTATTCAAGGGATTGGCGACGCGTGCGATGTCCGAGGCGCAGTACGTGAGCTCTGGCTCGACGTCTTCAGTGGAAGGTGGGTTCGGGCACTATGGTTTGGCGTTGACGTATTACACGCACTTTACGTCGCCAATCAGACGCTACGCCGACGTCATCGTCCATCGACAGCTCATCGCCGCCGTTGAAGCGCGCGCACACGTGGGCTCGAACGCTTCGCTTGAAAGCATCGCCACGCACTTGAACGAGCGCAATCGCGCGTCGAAGCACGCGCAGAGTCGATGCGGGGAAATTTACTTGTTATGGCTGTTGCGCGAGAAGCCGATGATTGAGCCGGCGATTATTCACGAAGTGCGGGACGACGGCGTTCTCGTCTTCTTGCCTTCGTTCCACATAAAAGCGCCGATTAAGTTCTTGGATGAAAATGGCGACGTCATCGAGGAGCTGCGCGTGAGTGAGTTCGTTGCGACCGATGGCGACGACGGCGCCAAATGGCTCGAAGCTGCGCCGAGCGTCGGCGTCGCGGGAGCGACGACGCGACGTCGAGTTGTCGCGAGTGGATGCGACGTACTAGACGTCGTGCGCGACGGTCAAGTCGTGCGCTCGTATTCCCTCCTACAAAAGCTTTGGGTGCAGCTCAGTTGCAAGCAATCGCGCACGCACGGTCCCAGATTGGAACTGCGCGCGCTCGACGCCGAGCGTCACTCTGGCGCTCGCGAAGCCGCCGAGCGCCGAGCCGAAATGAAATCTCCTTCGACCGCGCCAGCGCCGGCGATGAGCTTGTCGCACGTCATGCGACAAATCATCGCCGGTAAATCGTCGTCCATCGACGACGACCGAGACGCCGAGTTGGCAGACAAGCTCAACGTCCCGGCGAAACGCAGCCGTCGATGGACGCCGCTCGCCGAACCGCTCGCGCGTCTCGATCTCAACCTCGACCCCGCACCTCTGGACCCGCGCGTCGTCATCGACGACGAACGCACGTGTTTATGGGTTCCACGAACCAAACGCGCGCTCGCGCGCGCGAAATCCCTCGCCATTCGGCGCAAAACCGCTCGCGCCTGGGCTCGATGTTTCGCCACTCGTCCGTTTGGCGCGCTCGGCCGCGCGCGATTCCACCGTCGTCTCGCCCGTTTCGAGCGCCTCCGCGACGACGCCGAGCGCGTTCGCGCGTGACATCGCCGCCCTTTTTCATCGTCACCCTCCCCTTGTACCTCGTTGTCATTCATTCCTTTGTATCTCCAATCGTTCGCCGAGCGCTCGCCTCACACGTCGCCGCGCCGCTCGAGCGCCTCTCAGCCTCCTCCTTCATTCGTCCATGCCTGTGAAACGAAGCGCGCACGTGTTGTCATCCGATGACATACCCCTCGACGCTCGAGCGCGCGCTCTGACGCCGTACTACTGCGCGTCGTGCGGCGACCACGCGCTGACGACCGAAGCGAACCTCGCGCTCGTCCCGCGACGACGACGCGACCGCGCGTACGTCATCGACTGCGCGAAATACCCCACGTCCATCGCGTGTAAAGAACACTCCGTGATTGCGGTGAAATTACCAAACGGCAACGTTGAAGTCCAGCGAAGGTTCGCGTGCAATGGCGTACCAATTGGGTACCGCTCGCCCGGGGCGCGAGACGAGCTCGCGTACGTGTTCGCGAACGCCGTGCGCGCGTTCGATTACGAACGCGACCGCGAATCGCAGCGCGGCGCGACGTCGACGAATGAAAACGATGATTTTGCGAAGAAAATGAGGATTCACCCGCCCTGCGTGCGGGTGTCATCGAACGGAAAGGGAACATTGGTGGATTGCGACGTCGAACGCGCGACGTCGAGCTCGGCGCGAGGCGCGAGAGGCGTGCGAGGGATATCCGCGAGCGCGGTGCGCGTGAGCGTGAGCGCGCCTTTACACGCGTGTGATGAAGAAATGAAAGAGCGATTGGCGTCGATCGTTGGGGTTGGGAATGATCAGGTGAGCGTGACGCGCGGACGAAGCGCGACGGCGCGAACGGTTTTCGTCGCCGGGAAAACGCCGAGCGAGGTGTTTGAGGCTTTAGAGCGCGCGATGGGAAACGACCGGGAGAGAACGTCGAAAATACTCCCAACGAAGTGACACGAAAGCGTCGCTCGCACGAAATACTTGGAATGTTGAACGGTCGAACGTGGATTAGTGAGCGAGCCGCGAAGACGCGTTCGCGCTCGCGTTTCGCGCTCGCGTTCGAGCGATTGCGATTGAAACCTTAGTCTTCACTTCCCCGCGCGCGAGCGAAACACTCGCGCGCATTCGCATTCATTCCACACGTCGGTCGTCGAACGACACTCTCCTCACGCGCGTTCGACCTCACCCTCTCCCGTCTACGGTCGTCGAGCCGTTTTGAGCTCGGACGCCGTCGCGCGACGCCATGTCCCGCGTCGTCGCCCGCGCGCTCGCCGACGCTCAAGTCTTCGACGAACGCGCGTTCGCTCGCGCTCGATCGCCCGATGACGCGTTCGTCATCAATCGCGACGTCCTGGACTGGGGCATGAACGACGAACCATCATCGACGTACGTCGCCGAGAGCGCGGCGTTCGCGAAGCGGCTCGCTCGCGAAGCGCGCTTCGCGACGGCGACGGCGAGCAACGAGTTCAACGACGACGTAACGCACGAGCGCATCGAGGCGTTTGAAGTCGTTGGACGCGATGACGTCGTTCGCGTTCGTGATCGAGGAAGAGAAGGAGATGATGGAGTGAAGAGAGAAAACCAAAGGGCGCCGCGTTCGCTTCGCGGACGCTCGGCGCGCGAGCGGTTACGCGAGCGGGGAGATTTTATCGCCGCCGGTACCGCGATCGATGACGTCGAACGATGTGCGAGCGATGGAGATGATGTCGCTCATAGCGCGAACCGCGTGGTTCAGGAGGTCGAGAGAGGGCGAAGAGAAGCGGAAGGTCGGTACGCGCGCGAGCGGGACGCTCGGCGAGCGGTGGAGGCGAAATACGAAGCGCTCGGCGAGCGAGCGAGGGATGTTTTACGACAGCGCGATGACGCGCGCGCGATGTTAGAGGCGTCGACGACGCGAGAACGTAATTCATCGATGCGAATCGACGAATTGCAAAAGCGTCTGGATGAAGAGCGAGCGTTGAGCGAGGAACGATTGGAGGAGGTGCGACGGACGACGGAGACGTGGCGAGCGGCGCAGGTCGTAGAGGCAAATGCGATGAAAGCAGCGGCGGAAGGGATGATGCGGGAGGCGAACGAGGCGATGGATCGAGTGGAAGAGCGCATCGCCGCGCGCGTGGGGGCGTACGAAACGCGATTGAGCGAGGCGGAACGAGAGGCGGCGAAACGCGCTCGGGACGCCGTCGGTCGATTCGGCGCGCTCGCGTCGGCGACCGAGGTACAAGCCGCGCGTGAGGTCAATGCGCTGACGAAGCGCGTGAAAGAATTAGAAGAGGAGTTGAATGTTGAGCGCCGCGAGCGATCGACGGCGCGGTTCGCCGCGGAATCGGCGAAGCGAGATGTCGAGGAGACGCGCGGGCAATTTGATTCTTTTCGAAACGAGCTCGCGCTCGCTCGGGACGTCGTACGCGCTCGCGATGAGGCGCTCGATACCGTCCGTCGCGAGCTTCGACAGGCGACTGCATTGGGCGATGAGTACAGAGCGCGCAGCACGCGATTGGAAAACGAGAAGCGAGAGTTGGAGCAAAAAGTTTCGTCGCTCGAGGACGTCCTGGGCGACGTCGGCGGCTTCAAGAGGAACGCGTTGCTCCTGCGGAGCCGAGTGGCGCAATTGACGTCGGGAATTCAGCAAGCCAAGGAAGCGAACGCGGAAATCAAGCGAGAGTTTATGTATCAAATCGCCGCGCTCAAAGTGGAGAGCATCGAGAGCATTGAAATCGCGGTGGCGCAAACGAGAGGGCATTACGAAGCGCGCTTGCGCGCCGCCGGCGAAGGTCGCGTGCCAGAGCTCCTAGGCTCAATCGCCGAGCTTAAGGGGGAAATTGACGAATTGAAACGCGACCGAGCCAACGCGGTTGAAAGCGCTGTGGCGAGTGAGCGCGCATCGATAGCGAACGCGTCTGAGGCGTCGATTCGCGCGTCCACGCAACGCACGATTCAGGCTGAAAAAGCCAAGGCGTTGGCGGATGTAGCGGCGCGCGAATCTCAAGAACGCCTCGAAGCGAGCATGCGCGACCGAGAGGCGATAGAACTCGCGCTTATGGCGGCAAATGAGCACATCGCTGCGCTCAAAGGCGAGCGCGCCGGGGAAGAACAGAAACGCCAGCTCTTGGTCGCCGAGCTCAAGGAGGCGCGAGCGAACGCGAGAGATTTGAGCAAGCTCTTCGACGCACGCGGCAAAGCGAACTCGAACGAAGACCACGGCGACGACGACAAAGATGGACGCATGCGCGAAGACATGGCATCGATTAAGTCCGCTTTAGAGTCGGCGAATCGGGATTTGGTGGACGCTAAGGCGGAGACCGTGGCGGCGGTGAAACGTGCGAATGACAATGCGCGTCTGGAAATCGAAGCGCTGCGACGCGGGTTAGAAATGGCCACCGAGAAGCAAGCGAGCGAGCATGAAGCGCGAGTTGCGAATCTGGAGCAGGAACTCGCCGTTGCGCTCGAGTCAAAGCGCGAACTACGCGAACAACTCGAGAGATACGAGGCGCTGACGGCGTTGCAAGACGACGCGATGACGGCGTCAAAATCCCAACTCAAATCCTTGAACGCTCGGCTGCGTTCGCTCGAGACGAGCGTATCGGGATCGCCGATGTCCTCGTCCCCAGGGAGTGGCCCGCCACCATCTCCAAGTTCACTCTCGCGGAGCTTCTTCAGGACGCCGAAGAGCGACCCGTCATCGCCCTCGCGGAGACCGGCGCCGACGCCGATGACTGCACCGCGGTCTTCCTCGCCCATGTATTCCCCAATCAAGCCCAAGAGTCCGTTATTTAAAGATCTAGAATAGCTGCGCAATTGACGCGCGTGTACTGAGTAATAAAATTGAGTCTCGATCGTTCGCATTTCAAGGCAAGTATCTATTCGTACACGCGCTCGATGGATCACGTCTCCATCGCGGTGGCTTGTTGCGCCTTCTCCGCCGCTTCGCGCGCCTCGGCTTCCTTCTTCCCGAGCCCGCCGCAGTACGCGTCGACGTCGTCGACTGGTTCTGACGGGTAGTACGAGTAGTGCAACTCGCCGACGTCGTCGCCAGTGACCTTTTGCCATCCATTTTCGGACACGTAATACACGCTCACGGTACCGCCGGAAAACGCGTCGCGAAATGTCGCGTGGTAAATTGCGCGACGTCCGAGCTCGCACGCATCCTTCACGGACAAGTCCCACTTATACCCTTGATCCAAAACGCCGTACGCGAAGAGCGAACCAGAGCCAACGCTAAATCTTTGGCCCTTCAACCGCGTTCCTTCGCTGTCGACGTAATACAAACCCGGGCCGTTCAAATCCCACCCCGCAATCATCGTCCCCATCGATAACCCTCTTCCTTTGTAACTGTACAGCGTGTTCGCGAGCATTTTCGATGCCGCGCCGACTGTGATGCGTTTACCCGTCTCCAACTCGTGCAACCGGCACTGAATCCCTAAATTACGTTGCCAGAATTGGCAGTCCGCGGCGCCCCCCGCCATGGTGCCGAGCAAAAACGGATTTATCTCAATCACCTTCTTCACCGTCTGCGACGAGATGTACGGCCCTTGCGACGCGCGCGAATCGACGGCGATGATGATGCCGTGTTCAAAAATAAACCCCAACGTCGTCGTCCCGTGGTTCGGCTTCACATAATTGATCACTTCGCGTTGAAACTCATCAAACTGTTCGCGCGACGAGACGTTCGCGGAGCGCTCCGTCAGTCTTTTCCCTTTTGCCCTCTTCTGTGCGCGCACGCTCGAGCGCACACGTGCGCGATTGCATCACTCTCGTCCTCGCGCGCGCGCGCGTTGACGTCGTCCATGAAACCGTCGGCGCGGGCGTTGACCGGGTATTAGGTCTCCGCGCTCGCTCGCGCGCGTTTCATTCCATCTCTTCACGATCGCGCGCGCTCTGTCGCTTCATTCGCCGCGCACGCACGTTCTTCACATCAGGCATTGCGAAATTCTGCGAGTTCACCGACGCGCCCAGGGCTCGGGTGCTGTGGAAGGAAACGCGCGTGATGTTTAGTCTCCAGATCTCCTCACCGATCGCGCTCGCGACGTACGATTCGTTCAACGCGCGCGATGCGTTGCCATCGCGCTCGGGGTCGTTCAGAAAGTCTAGATTTATATGTATGCTCATCGCGAGGCGTTTGAGAGCGCGCGCGCGCGATCGGTGGGTGGGGTGATGTGAGGTCGAACGCGACGGGGGACGCGAAGGCGTCGTCGCGGGACGTCGTCGCGAGACGTCGTCGCATGACGTCGTTTTCAATCGATATGTACGAATGATGTTACGAGCTATCGCGCGCTAGCTATCGCCGCCGCGCCGCGACACGCGATCGCTCGAGAGAGTTTTCACCATGTACGTATCCTCGAGCTCGTACCCCAATTTTCTGTAGTAGTGTCGCGTGCCGACGCCGGAAATCACGGCGAGCTTCGTCGATCCGTGTTCGTCGCGCGCGATGCGCTCGGCCTCGCGCATGAGTAATGTACCGTAACCTCGATGCTGGAACCGGCCCTTCTCGCGGGAGTGCACGGCGACGGCGGTGCCGTAGACGTGGAGCTCACGCACCATGGAACATTTGCCTTTGAGCGTCGGAGACGTCTTCGCCGCGGTGCGACCGCATTTACGCAACCGCAACAGTCCGACTAAGATGTCTTGCCTCGGGTCTTCGTAGGATAAGAACGTTTCCCATCCACCGTTGGCGACGTAGTCGCGACGTACGAGCTCGACGTGCGTAGGCGCGACGCGGTTGTGAATGTCCTGCATGCCAACTTCGCGCGTGCGCACGTCGCGACATCGTAAACCTAAATCTGCCATGCGCGCCATCGCGAGCTCGCGCAGGTTTCCTTTTTCCACGCCCGCGGTGACGAGAGGCATGGGGATATCGCGCTGCACGCGATAGACGCGTACCCACGGCGGGACGAGCGCCATGATGCGCGCGACGAGGTCCACCAAGCGTTCGGGATGGTAATTTCGATACTTTCCCGTGCGCCACAGCTCGTAGAGCCCGGTGCCACGAATCACGAGCGTTGGGTAAAGCTTCAAACCATCCGTGCGAAAGTCTGGGCTCTCGAAAAACTCGCGAAACGACTCTAAATCGCGCTCCATCCCCACGTTTGGTAAATCCGGCATCATGTGCGCGATGATTTTAAACCCCGCATCCTTCGCCAGCTCGAAGCACTTTTGCACCGCCGCCACCGTGTGCCCGCGATTGGTATCCCTCGCCACGTCTTCGTATATGCTCTGCAATCCAATCTCAAGACGCGTGCACCCGTAGGACAGCATCTGCCTCAAATGCGGCGACTGACAATAATCCGGCCGCGTCTCAATCGTCAATCCCACGCACTTTGTCCGACTCTGCTCCGACGCCCGCACGGCATCCGCCACGTTCGACGAACTCGCCCCGCTCAGCGAGTCGTGCAAATTCCTTATAAAATAATCCCTATACTCTGGTGACAGCGACATGAACGTCCCACCCATCAACACGAATTCCACCTTGTCCACTTCGTGCCCGAGCCGCTTCAACTGGTCCACCCGTCCTCGGCTCTGCGCGTACGGATCGTACCTCGCCCTGATCGCTCGCATGCTCGTCGGCTCGTACCCGGTGTACGACTGCGTGCTGTACTCAAAATCGCTATCCGGCCCTCCGGGGCAATACACGCACACGTTCCCCGTCGTCGCCAAGTGCGGACACCGATGCGGTTTACTCATCACCGCCACCACCGCCACCCCGCTCGCGCTCCGCACCGGTTTCGCGCGTAACATCGGCACTAACCTCCCTCGGTGCTCCTCGGGAATCGCCGCCAAGAGTTCGGTCAACTTGGGCGCGCGCGCGAGCTTTCTCGCCTTGCTCGACGTCCGGGCGACGCGCGCCGCCGCCCCGCGCGCGTCCTCGCCGTCGTCACCGCTTTTGCTAATCTCGATCAATCGCTCGATGATTTCCGCGATCGCCCTGACGCGTTCGCTCTCGCTCGACGTCATCGCTCGCTCGACGTTCGCTCGCGAAGCGATCGCGAATTCGATCGGTGAATTGTGACGACTTAAGCTCATGGAGCGATTGAGCTCATCACGGAGCTCGAGCTCGAGCGCGGCGCGACGCGTCATTCGTCGCCGGATGAGCCAAGTATACGTCAACGAACCCGCGACCGCGGGCGTCGTGGCGTTAAAAACGACGCACGGAGAGATAGAAATCGCGTTGTTCGCGCAACAAGCCCCAAAGGCGTGCGAAAAGTTTCTGAGACGAATCGCTCGCGGGGCGTACGACGGGCGCGCGTTCGACCGCGTCGCCCGCGGGTTCATCGCGCAAGTCGCCCGAAGTTCGACTACGAACGATCGCGCGCATGCGAACGCGCTCGACGACGAGGACGTGAGTGATGAGTTCCACTCTCGCGTGAGGTTCAACGCTCGAGGACGCGTCGCGATGGCGGGTCGCGGACGCGACGGCGGCGACGCCTTCTTCATCGCGCTCGACGCGTTACCCGAGCTCGATCGCAAGCACACGATTTTTGGTAAAGTCTCGGGTGTTGGAATGTTTAACGTCTTCGCGATCGCGGAAGTGACGTGCGATCAGGAGACGCCGATCGATCCGAAGCCGAGGGTGATTTCGGCGTACGTGGTCGAGGACCCGTTCGCGGAGAAACGAGGGCGGGGGATGGAGGCGCTGCCTTCGCGCGTCATCGCGCGAGGCGACGGGAAAGGAGATGACGTCGATGTCGTCGATCGAGAGGATTATCGCAAGCCGTCGACGTCGAGCAAAGGGAAGCGATTGCATTTATTGTCGTTTGGCGACGAGGCGGAGAAGGATGAAGAGGCGACGGTTTCGCTCGCGATGAAAATAAAGTCTTCGCACGACGTCGCGAGCGATGGGCGGTTAGCGAAAGCGGATGACGAAGAGACGCTGGATGTGGTGAAGCGCACGGAACGCGAGAGGGCGGCGGCGAAGGAGGCGAAGGAGCGCGCGCGAGCGTCGGCGGCGGACGACGACGACGGCGACGGGCGGTGGGACGGAACGAAGCGCGCGAGTGGATGGGATGACGACGATGACGCACGTGAGAAGACGCGGCGAGATGCAAATGACGACGCTGCGGGGTTCGGGGAGCGCATGCGCGCGAAGATGGTGGCGAAACGGCGCGAATTTGGTGACGTCGAAGGCGGATTGAAAGACGTAGAGCGCGACGTCGAGGCTCGCGCCGCCGCGCTCGAGGAGAAAGTCGCGCGAGACAAAGAACGAGAGAAGCGCCGGGAGGAGAAAGCCGCGCGCGAGCGCGCGAAGCGCGAGCGCGAAGCGAGCAAATTGAAAAAGCTCGGATTGGGGAAAAAAGCGCTCTCCGTCGAAGACGCCGCGTTATTAAACGACGCCGAGGTGAAGCGCATCGAGACCAAGGTTCGAAAGTCCCGCGTGGTAAATCGCGAAAAACACACTCTCGCGCGATTAGCCGAGTTTAACAGCGCACACGCGTCGGTGCTCAAGTCACAGGCTACGGAGGCGGCTGAGGCGGCCGCCGCGCCAGAGCGTTCGGGCGCGGCGGGCATTTCTCGCTTCGTCCCTCAAGGATTATACTACATGGAGGACGACGACGACGACGCGAGCGATTGGCGCACTCACAAGCTCGCGTTTGTGGAAACGAAGCGAGACATGCAGTACGCGCCGACCGTCGACGACTACGAATTCGTCGACCCGTTACTCGAAAAAGGCAAAGGCAAATTCGCCAAGGACGCGCCCAAGCGCGCGTGAACGCTAGAAACCTTCGATGAGCGCCATTCCACGCGCGCGCGCGAACTTAGCTCCTGTTCACCATTGTATTCATCGCCGTCATTCTCATGTACCTTAAACCGATGACGAAGAACGTGGAATGTACTTTTCAGTAGCTCCGTTCCGCCGTCCCATCGTTCGCCGCCGCCGCTCGCGCGTCCTCTCTCCACATCCCCACGCTCGATCGTCATGTCGCACACCGACGAATTCGACCTCGCTTCGCCCGTGGACGTTCTCATCAGCGGCACCGGACTCGCGCAATCGCTCATCGCCGCCGCGTGCGCTCGCGCCGGTCGCTCGACGACGCACGTCGACGCCGCCGCCGCGTACGGCGGTCACTTTGGAAGCTTTCAATGCAGCGCGCACCATGGGTCAGCGTTCGATGCCCCGGTGACGAGCGCACATCGCGTGTGCGCGTTCGGGGCGTGCGTGAACGCGTCATCGGGGGCGTTGACCGTCGACGCCTACGCGCGGCTCGCCGGCGAAGCGTCGAGCTCGCCTCCGACGACCGCGCGAGGGTACTCGATCGATCTCGCGGGCCCACGCGTGCTTTTGGGCGCGGATGAGTTCGTAGAAACCCTCGTGCGATCGCACGCGCACAAATACGTGGAGTTCAAGGCGGTTGAAAAGACATACGTCATTCGCGGCGGACGAGCCGAGCCGACGGCGAGTCATCGAAGCGACGTGTTTAAAGATAACACTCTGAGTGGACAGGAAAAACGTGCGCTGATGCGATTTTTGAAGCTCGCGCATATGGATGCGATGCGAGACGCCGCGCAAAGGCGGCGGAGCGGGAGGAACGGGGAGGAGACGAATGTGGCGGTGGGAGCGCCGGGGAGCGAATGGGGCGCGGACGGCGCGTCAACGGCGACGGATGATTTCGCGAGCGCCGGTGGCGATGGATTGAAGATTGAATCAAATGAACGCATGGATGCGTTTTTACTTCGGCATGGGTTGAGCGAGCGACTACGCACGCACGTGATGTATGCGCTTGCGTTGCAAACGCGCGCCGACTGCGACGCCGCGAGAGCGATGGATGATTTAAAGGTGTACATTCTGAGCGTCGCCAAGTACGGGCCGCAGACCGGGGCGTGTTTGATCCCGGTCTACGGCGCTGGGGATATTCCTCAAGCGTTCTGTCGCGTTGCCGCAGTGCAAGGCGCGACGTATGTGTTGAGACAAGGCTTGCGGGACGTCGACATGGACGCCAAACGCGTCGCGAGCGTGCGAACCGTCGGCGGTCAGGACATTCGAGTCGAAGCCGTGTTCTTACCCGCGCCCGCGCCAGCGAACGGGAAGATATCCGTCCACGCGGTTTGCGTGATCGACGCATCGCTCGTGGCGGAGCATGAAGAGGTGCTCATCGTGTTCCCCCCCGGGAGTGTTCGCGAGGACTCAAAGGTCGCCGCTCGAGCGCTCCAAATCGGGTCACGCACCGGGTGCTGCCCGAGCGGTAGATTTATCTTGCACGTTTCGCACGTCATCGACCAAGGGGAGGACGCGAGCGATGTCTATCGAGATTTGCGAACGATTGTAAGCGCACTGGTCGATCGACGCGTTGAAGACGTCGAGGCGGCGGCGACGCCGAGCGCGTTTGGCCCGGAGGCGACCAAGCCGACGGCGCTTTGGGGCATGATGTACTCGCAGCCTTGTGGTTCAATCGATGACGTGCGTGATATGAGGGCGCCAGATAATGTGGCGTACTGCGTCGATTTTCCCGATGATTCGGCGACGTACCGAGGGGCGTTGCGCACGGCGGCGGAGGCGTACGCCAAACTGTTCGGCGGTGAAATGTTTCCCGAGGCGAACAAAGTTGGAGCAGACGAGGAAGAACACTCGGACGAGATGGGAAAAGAATGAATGAATTGGTTTATAGCAAAGTAATGAAACTAAATTATCATCTATACACCGGTGTCGATGGAGAGTGCCCAGCGAACGTCCGTTCAAATTGTAATTGTTTGCGCGTGAGAGTAAGACGATGAGCAAATCGTGATGATTTGCTACCCTTGCTTGTTTCTGCTCTTCACCTTCGGGTTCTTAGCGATGCGAATGGACAAAGGCGTGACTTCTACGAGTTCATCTTGACCGATGTACTCGACGCAGTCATCTAATGACAAATCCTTGGGCTCGTTCAACACGACCGTGGCTTCCTTGTTGGAGCGAACGTTCGTCGCCGCCTTCTTTTTGCACACGTTGACCTTCAAGTCGCCAGAGCGTTGGTGAATGCCGACGACTTGACCTTCGTACACTTCCGCTCCGGGTCTGACGATCAAAATACCGCGTTCTTGCGCGGACATGAGCGCGTAAGAGGTAACCGTGCCGGTTTCGTGTGCGATGAGAGAGCCGAATTCGCGCATGGAGATTTCCCCTGCCCATTCGCCGTAACGGTCAAAGTTCGTGTTCAACACGGCGGTTCCTCGTGTGGCGGTCAAGATGGCGTTACGTAAGCCGAGCAACCCGCGAGTGGGGATGTTGTACTTCATGCGAGTAATCCCCTTGTCGTCAGTGACGAGATCGAGCATGCGACCCATGCGCTGAGACAGCAAATCGACGCACGAACCAGTGTACACTTCCGGCACTTCGACGTACGCCTCTTCGTATGGTTCAACCGTGTGACCGTTTTCGTCCTTCTTCGTGATGACTTCCGGAGGGCCAATGGTGAACTCATAGCCTTCACGTCGCATAGTTTCGATGAGAATCGTGATGTGCAATGCACCGCGACCGCACAAGATGAACGTGTCGGCGGTGTCACCGTTTTCAACCTTGAGCGCCAAGTTGCGCTCGAGCTCTTGGTCAAGGCGCGATCTCAAGTTTCGGGAGGTGATGTACTTGCCTTCTTGACCGGCAAACGGGAACGAGTTGACGGACATGGTCATGCGAACGGTAGGTTCTTCGACTTTGATCGTCGGCAAAGGCTCAGCGCCGTCGACGATGATGGTTTCACCAATCATAATATCGTCCAGACCAGAGATGGCGCAAATGTCACCAGCACCAACGGAGTCGACAGCGCAACGAATAAAGTTGGTAAAAATAAAGACATCGTTCACCTTTCCCGAGCGCGTGGGTTTGCCTGGGATGCCAATCTTGACCGTTTGACCCTTCGTGATGGTACCGGCGCGCACGCGGCCGAGCGCGATGCGCCCCTTGAAGTCGTCGTACGACAAGTTGGTGATTAACATTTGAAGCGGCGCTTCAACGTCAGCCATCGGCGGGCTGACTTCGTTGCAAATCGTTTCGAACAACGGCTCGAGGCTATCCGACAATTTATCTGGCTCGAGACCCGCGATGCCTTGGAAACCAGAGGCGTACACGACCGGGAACTCGCATTGCTCATCCGTAGCGCCGAGCGAGCAGAACAAATCAAACGTCGTGTCAACAACGTAATCCGGTCGAGCCCCGTCGCGGTCAATCTTGTTCACGACAACGACAACCTTCAACCCTAGCGCCAAAGCCTTCTTCAGCACGAAGCGCGTTTGCGGCATCGGCCCCTCAACCGCGTCCACGAGCAACAGCACGCCGTCCACCATGTTCAACACGCGCTCCACCTCGCCCCCAAAATCCGAGTGCCCAGGGGTATCGATGATGTTAATCTTCTTCCCTCTGTACGTCACCGCGGTATTTTTCGCCAAAATCGTGATCCCACGCTCGCGCTCGAGATCGTTCGAGTCCATGATGCGCTCGGTTACTTTTTCATTCTCCCGAAACACCTTGCTTTGGCTCAACATGGAATCGACGAGCGTCGTCTTCCCGTGATCGACGTGCGCGATGATCGCGATGTTCCGAATCTCATCTCTCGGCACCGCTTTACTCGACATTTGTACCGCTGTTCGCGCGCGCATTCGTCTCGTCAGTCTCTTCGTCATCGTTCTCCCGTTGACCCGTCCCGCGCCGCTCGCCGCTCGCTCGTCGCCGCGGCTTTGGATAAGGCTCGAGAGCCCGCGCTCGCGCGCTCGGCCCTCGCATCGGACGTCGCGCGCGCGCGCGCGCGCATCTCGTCGACGCGTGACGAATTCACATGAAATCATCTCATCGCGCCCATCGTTTGTCGAAGCGCATTCGATCGACGCACGTTCAGCCACGGCTTTGGTTTTCGTCATCGTTCGCGCCGCCACTTGGTACTTTTTGCATTCGAGCGACGGTGTGGATGTCAATGTCGCGCGACGAGGCGCGCAATGCGCGTTAGACGCGAACGAAGCGCTCATGATTGCGTATTTCGCGTTCGTGTCGAAGCGAAAGTCTCGCGCGATGAGGGAGTGGACGCCGAAAGTGGCGAGGCGACGAGTGAAGGGCGAACTCGCGTCGGCGAACGGGTCGACGGAGGACGAGGGAGAACGCGGGAATGGGATGGACGAGAGAAGCGAATGGGAATACGCGCGACTAGGCGAAGGATTTCGCGAGGGGAAAATGTCAACGCACTATTGCAAAGGGTACACGAGCGCTAGAGGACGCACTTGCGTAGATTTTCATACGCGGCTTCGCCTTGGACGGGCGTCCACTCTCGGGCGCCGACGTTATCCGGGCGCCGCGCGCCTGGGAATAATCGTTCGTGCGGCGAAGGAACGACGCCGAGGTACCGCCATAATGCCACAAATGATTGCTCGAGCGTTCGTGCGGAGCGAATGGCGATCGATTCGCCTTTGAGCGTGAATGGCTCGACGCGAATAGTAAACATACCGTGTCGATTGCCGTAGACGACATCCGTGTAATACCGGTCACCCACGAAGATCAACTTTTTCGCGCTATCGCACCCTTGAAAGTGTCGAATGACGTCCAAGCAGTCTCCGGCTGGTTTTTTCGTCGCGTGTCGGATGAATGCGATCCCGAGCGCGCGTTCGAGAGCATCCGCCTCGGCGCCGTCGGGGTCGTACTGCGTCAGTCCCGCCGAGTTGCTATACGCCCCAACATTCGAAGCGCCAAACGTCGCGATGCACCGCTCGAGCCCTTCACGAGCGCGCTCGTGCACTGTCAACTCGTACGGCGCGGTGAGCGTGTTGTCTTTGTCGAAAACGACGCCGAGAAAACCCAGAGCTTTGAGGTGCGCCCAGTCGACGCGGGAGATATCCGCGCACGACAACTGCGGGATCGCCAGCGCGCGGTCGGTGACGGCGGAGCGGAAAAACAGCGCAATCCCGGCGGTGTTTAAATTTTGTGCGAGCCTGCCGTAGAGGGACGGGGCGTGCGCGTCGCTCGCGGAAGTGGACGCGTCGGCGTCGGCGTCGGTGGACTCGGCGGCGTCGCGAGCGGCGGTGGACGCGAGTGCGGGCATCGATCGCGCGCGGCGTCGCGCGAGCGTCGATCGAGCGAGGTGAGTGTACGAGTGATTCGAAGCGAGCGCGAGCGACGGGCTTGGCATCGACGCGCGCTCGCGTGTGCGGCGCATGGACGTTCTGGACGGCGACGTAGGCGAGCGAGCCGCCGCCGGCGAGGACGGTCTCGTCGATGCACAACTCGTCTTGTTTTTGATGCGACGCGCGATGATAAATACATTTCATTCGCGTGTTCACGCGCGATTTCTAAACGGAGACCTCGTCCGGGCTGAGCGCGCTCGAGGCTTGGATTCGACCGAGCCGACGAAGCTCGAGCATCAAATCGTCTTGCGACAGGAGCTCCAACGCTTGTAAATCGTTCGTGTAGGTGGATATATCGAAGTTGAGCGCCATCGCGCCTTGTTTTTGCGGAGAACCAACCGATTGCGGTTGCTCGGAGGCGTGAATTTCGCACCAGAGCATCATTCGATCGTACGCCTTGGCGGCTTCGTCCTCGTGGTCGAAACATCCCAGCGACGTCGGCTGCGCGCGAGACGACGACGTGTCAGCGCTACCGACGACTCGAAGCGACGACGGTTTGACGCACCTTGCCATTTCTCCTGAATTGCGCTTCCCAACGTCCGGTGGGAAATGTTTGATGTACGCCGCGATACTGCGTCGAATCGAGAACGTCGTTCATTCGTCAGTCGCCGTCCCGTCGTCGAATACGTGGAAACGCTCAACGAAATCATCCTCTCTCTCACGTCACCACGCACGCGCGCGCGCGATGCATGTTCACCCATACCTTGCTCGTATACGTTCGCCCGCTCGAAACTCCTTTCTGTCGCGCCATCTTATGCACGCTCTGTCGAATATCCAGTCTCCCCGGCGACATCGACGTCGTCGCCGCCTTGGCGACGCTCGCGTTCATCCCCCAAACTAATCCTCCTCGTGGCGTCGAACTCATCGTCCGAATCGCGTCCACGAGTTCATTTTCTTTCCACGACCGTACGTTTGCGATGTCATCCCCAACGCTCACGTTCCGTCGCTCGCCGACCTGCGCTCGCGACGACCGCCGCGTTCCGCTCGAGTCAGTCGCTCTCGCGCGCCCAATATTTTTGTTTTATCACGCGCGCTCGCGTTCGCATCGCGAGACACGCACGCGAATTATGTTACAACGCGCGTTTCCATGACACGCGCGCGCGGAATCACCCGCGCGATCTCTCGCCGCTGCGTTCTCATCGCGACCGATTGGTTTCTGTTGTTCCCCCGCGGCGCCGTCGCGCGCGGCGTTCACGTCGTTCGTCATCGTCGATCGAGCGATCGAGGGATGTTGGAAACGCGATGGAAAAGCAAACGCGCAAACGTGCAATCGTCGAACGCGGACGAACGCTGAGACGGCGCGTCGCGCATTGACGATGAAGATGCGATGAAAAAGTGAAAAAGTGACGGTTCGTTTCCGGGACGGCGCGACGACGACGCGACGGACGCGGAGCATACGGCGCAGACATACATACAGTACAGTAGTGAACAAAGTGGGTGCTAAACGAAGTCAAACGTAATAACTTATGTGCTTCGTGTCGATTTTATCGTCGATATCGAAAGGGACGAGGAAGCTAATCACCGGCTCGCCGACGACGAGCGCGCTCGAACGCACGTGGTGCCAAAAAAACGGCGGCGTGTACAACACGTCCCCTGGCTGCAGCGTCACCGTCATCGGCGTCGCGTCGGCGAAATCAGGAAACGCATCCAAGTCAACATCGTCGAGATCGACTCGCGAAATTTCCGGACGATCCTCCCGACGATAAAGCTTCCGGAAATCGTCGGGGTGAAACAACGTAAACGTCTTCGTCCCGACCGCTTGCATTAAAAACCCATGACACACGTCGTAATGCAACGGGGTGACGTACCCATCCCTACCGAACCAAATCGCGCAATTCCTCAATCGCGCGCGTGCGCCGAACACTTTCGCGATTCTCCAAGCGCTCGAAGCGCGAAACGCCCTCGCGCTCGCTTCGACTCTCCCGTACCCATCCTTTTGTGCGCTCGCGAACGCCGCGCGCGCCGCTTCTTCCGCGTCCACGTCCTCGCACGCGCACGCGTGTTTGATGAACACCTTTTTCGTCGCCAATGTGTGCTCTGTTTTCATCTCCATCTCCATCTTCGTCGTCGAAATGTCCCCATCATCGTCGCCCATGGTGCGTTCGCCATCATCCATTCGAGCGCGCAATACCGTCGCTCGGCGCGCTCCAACCGACGCGTTGGCGTCACCATCCATGACGTATAATTTTTCTCCATCCGAATTCAATTCCCTACCATCATCCCTCGCGTCGACATCGACCCATTCGTCGTCATCGACGGTGTCATCCGTCGACGCGACGTCGCGCGCGAACGCGTCGACGTGTCGCCACGAATTTACCGCCTCGGCGTTCGCACACAACGCGCGAAACACGACGACGGCGCGCGTGCGATGAAGACGAAATAAACGTTCAATCATTTCATCGTTCGGCGATGTCGATGACGACGTCGACGCGCATTCGACGTCGACGACTTCGGGCGACGCCATCGAATGCGCGCGATGGCGAGAGGGCGACGACGACGGGGGTCGATGTGTGGTCGGTCGGACACTCCGTCGGTCGGTCGGTCGGACACGTGGTCGGTCGGTCGGACACTCCGTCGGTCGGTCGGTCGGACAGGTGGTTGGTCGGTCGGTCGGACATGTGGTCGGTCGGACAACCCCGATCATCGCGCCACCATCGGACGACGATCGCGATCGCCAGAACGCACGCAAAGCGAGCGACAGACGCGCACACGTCGACGATCAGGAGAAAGAACGAGCGAACGATGGTGCGCACGTCGCGCGCGCGCGCGCGCATGGGCGCGATGACGATCGGGGTGACGATCGCGATGACGCTGGCGGCGGCGAACGCGAACGCGAACGCGTTCGCGAACGTCTCATCGGCGAGCGTGATCGAGTCGTACGACGGAGACTTGGATGGAAAATTAAATGCGAACGAGATGTTAGCGTTATTTGAAGCCATGAGCGAAGGGGCACACGCGAAGGCGCACCGAAAGAAGACGACGATGACGGCGGAGGACGTGACGCGCGCGAGCGACGTCGACGGGGACGGAGCGACGAGCGCGAGTGAGTTCGCCGTCGCATGCGCCGCGATCGCGACGTGCGCGATGAGCGAGGAGTGCGAGTTTGAAATGCCGAACAGCGAGAGCGGGGGGGAGCTGGTTGGGTTCAAGGCAGCGATGGGGGCGGCGATTTTCGCCGAAGCCGTCGTCGGGGGAATCGCGCCGATGGCGCTCGCCGGCGCGTTCGCTCTGCGGTACGAACGCGTAGACGTCGCCTTGGGGTTGATGAATGCGTTTTCGGGAGGCGTGTTTTTATCCGCTGGGTTGGTGCACATTTTGCCGCACGTGTTGGAGGCGGGCGAGGGCGTGACGTGGTCGCCCCCTTCGTATCCGCTTCCATTCGTGCTCGTGTTGATCGGGTACATGCTGATTTTCTTCGTCGAGCGCGTGGTTTTTCACACCCACGGGCACAGCTCGATGGAGGACCACTTCGAAGTCGACGACCACGATCGCGAAAGAGATGACGTGGAGGATGGGACCAAGCCGACGCCAGAGGCGTCGCACGCGCACGCGCACGGGCACGAAGGTCACGGGCACGAAGCGAAAGAAGCCACAGCGCCAAAATCAGCGAACAAGCGAGTGGGTGCTGGTGAGTTCAGAGCTCCATTTATGTTGATTTTGGCGATCAGCTTGCACGCCGTGCTCGAAGGCATGTCGCTCGGCGTGCAATCGTCGCGAGAGTCGGTCACCGCGGTGGCTGTGGCGATCATGTCTCATAAAGCGCCGGCGGCGTTTTCCATGGGATTTGCGCTTTATAAATCTGGTGTGAACACGTATTTTAGAATGTGTGCGATAATTTTGACTTTCGCATGCGTGACACCGCTTGGCATCGCCATAGGCATCGCCGTCGGCTCGAGTTCGCCGACGGCTTCGTTCGTCCTGGATGGTTTAGCCGGCGGAACGTTCATCTACATCGGTACGACGGAAATCGCCACGGATGAGTTTGAGACCAGCCCAAAGAGATGCGATCATAAACATGGAGCGCACACCGCGCCGGGTTCACACAGCCACATCGAACACCAAGCACCTCTTCGCGGCATGCGGTTGCTGAAATTCTTTGCCTACTCGTGCGGCGTGGGCGTGATTTTGTGCGCCGCTTTGGCCGTCGACGGTCATTAAAATCGCCCGCACGCTCGCAAGGTTCAATTTTTAGTAACTTTATGCTTGGTTTGGATTGGATAGTTTGTTAATAGCTAGTACGCAACATTTGTAAGATGTTCGTGATTTGTATTCACATCTCACGTATGATCACATCGTTCTACAGTAACTCAAGTGAACTTTATACAGCGCTTCGCGTCCCTCGTCGATTGAATAAATGAACAAATTGTTCGTACCGTTTGTAAATACGGTGAGGTGTGTTAAAATTAACGTGTATCTCCGACATATCTGAGATTCCGCGGTGCAAGCATTTCGCAAAGGCGAGATTGCGATGGAAAAGATACAAAATCACGGCTTCGGTGATGGAAGTGAATGGTAGTCGTACAGCTCGCAAAAACACGCAGCCAAAGTGCGAGACTATGGTGATTCTTTTCAGATATCTCACCACATTTGCGTATATGGGTCGGTGCGTTGAAATTGCGTTGCGTTCAGTTCAAACAGTTGCATGTCCACAATGTCGTCGTCGTCAAACTGCGTCAAGGTTTCGGGATCGCCGACGCCTTTTGAGTACCACGGTAAATGCAAATCATCTATGATGTTTGTCGACCAGAACGAACTCAACTCTTGATTCGCAAGAAACGTAGCCGTTGCGTCGTCAGAGGCATTTTTCCTTTTATTCTTCGGCAGCATTTTCGAAGAAGCGGGATCGATGCCGCTGACAAAGGTTTCTAGATCCTCAACTGAGTTCAACATCGACGTTACGACCCCCGGGCGATCGAAGACGAGCTGCATGCCCGCGTTGAAAGCGTCCAGTTTCGCACGCTTCGTCTTCTCCGAAGCTCCGCGTGCTGCCTTACACGCCGTGCGTAAAGCATTTTGAATGCTGTCGCTGAAATATCCAAATGCATTCAACGCGTTGAACTCCTTTGTTGGCGGTTCGCGAATGAAAATCTGCAGCTCGGTCACCGGCGCTGGCGGCGTCCCGATGTCTTGCGTCGCCCCGCTCGATCTTCCACACGGGCGCATAGTACCGCGACGAGCGTACCAGAGCCCGCACGCGTTGCATAGCGTGCGCATGCCGTTTGGACCTCGACGCATCAAGGGGGTGCTCGCGATGCCGCAGTTTGGATTGCCGCAGATTGTCCCTTGCGCTCCATTCGCGCGCGCCGGCGGCGGCGCCGACGGAATGCCCTCGTTGTAACGACGAGTAATCTCGAGCATGATACACTTGCACGCTTCTTCGGCGGTCATCGCGCCAGCATCAGCATTTACTACTTGACGCCCTTCGCCTTCGTGACCCCACGTGACGTGATGCACGCCGTGGGCGTCGACGCGCCCAGAAAATGGTTCGTCAAACAGCGTTCCGTTGACTTCGTACTCGCGCGGGATGAATAATGTGGGATTCGCATTCCGTCTCTCCGTGGATAACGCCACTGCGCACGCGTCGACGTCTTCAACGGCCAGAGCGCCGAGAGAAACGACGCGAATATCCGCGTACGCGGCGCCGAGATTTTTCAGCCTCAGCCCCCGCAGGCGCGAACCCGCCTTGGTGAACGGATCCTTCGACAAACGCGTCGACACCGATTTCACGCGCGCGCTTCTTCTCAATGAGTCATCTCCTGCGATTTTATCGTCATCTTCTCCACCGTCTGCATCACTATGGAAATCTCTCTGCGTCGGCGCCGCGTCCGCCATCGTCTCGCCCGCCCCCGCGTCCGCCACCCCCCCGTACATCGAGCTCTCGCTCCCAAAACTCCTCACCGACACCAAATTCGTCACCGCATTCGCCGTCTCGCTCACTCTCGGCGTGCGCACGTCCGCAAACATCCCATCGAGAGACCCGTCATCGTGATCGAACGCCTTTCGAAACGCTCCGTTCGCTTTCCCTCGCTCGCCCTCCGCGACGCCGTCGTCGTCGAACATTCTCCGCGCGTCCAAAAACTCGTTCATCTACCCTCGTCGTCGACGCCCTCTGCGACTTCGTCGTATCACCAAAAAACGCGCGCCAATCGAACGCTACGATTTCATCGTCAGTCATCGCGCGCGCGTCGCGCGCGCTCGCTCGCCCTCGCTCGCGTAATCCGCCGCTCGCGTCCATTCGTTCTCCATCCCCCTCTCCCTTCGTCGCCCTCGCGCGCGCGCGCGCGCGACGACGGCGAATTCAGCACGCGATCACCACGAACGCTCGTCTGTCGTCGCTCTAAGTCGTCGTCGCGTGGCGTCTCTCGAGCGCGCGCGCGCGACCAGAGGGTGGGTGTTCACCAACGCGCGATCGGTCGCCGTTCGCAGCGTGACGTTCGCGTCGTCGAAACGCGCGACAACGAAGTGACGTCTCTCTCGCGTCGCGCGCACGCACGTCGTCGTTCGCGTTCACCGTCAACGCGCGATGAATGAATTGAGGTCGCGGGGGAGGGCGAAAAAAAAAACAGCGCGCGCGCGCGCCGCTCAATGTCGCATCGTCATCGTCAGTCATCATCATCGTCATCAATCATCAATCATCATCAATCATCAATCATCAATCATCGATATCACCCAACCGTCGTCGAACGCCCGTCCGTGGTCGAACGCGTGCGTGATACCACGCACGACATCACGAGCGCGTCGCGCGCATCGCGTTCGCTTTCAACGCGCGTCGTCGCCCGTGGACGATCGCGATCGACGCGCGCGATCGCGATCAAGCGCCGCCATGCTGACGCGGCGTCGACGCGCGCGCTCTGTTTATGCATACGATCGACCGAAGCCATGACGCGCGCGCGAGCGCGAAAGATCTCCGTGTGCGCGTCCATGGCGCCGTGCTGCAGTAAGGGGGG
>Ga0222712_10001503_pt1 | contig 28657 bp, 27 predicted proteins | sample C33_657DmetaG_FD_165043 | JGI IMG/M metagenome (GOLD analysis project Ga0222712, IMG submission 165043) | Estuarine water microbial communities from San Francisco Bay, California, United States - C33_657D | ecosystem: Environmental > Aquatic > Marine > Unclassified | place: USA: California... | reverse complement strand
TGCAACTAATGCAAATATAAGCCAAGATGCAACGAATAGAAAGAATTATTGAGTTTTTAAATCAACAACCTAAGGATAACTTTTTAAGACATGCCCTGGCCATGGAATATATTAAATTAGGGGAGGATCAAAAAGCCCATGATTTACTGCTAGCCGTGCTTACAGACTCACCCGATTATATTGGGTCTTATTATCATTTTGCCAAATGCCTAGAGCGCATGGGTCAAAAAGAGCGGGCCATTATTTGGTATGAAAAAGGAATGGCCGAGGCTAAATTAGCCAAGGACAACCATGCTTATAATGAGTTGCAGGGTGCTTATGAGGACTTAGTGTATTAATTTTTTATAATAATCTCTGAGAAATCTTATCATCAATTAATTGAAAAAAATCCTCGGGTTTATATGTTCTCCAAGCACTTATTTCCATGAGTTCTATGTAGCGGTTTAATTTCCTTAATAAAAAATCGTGTTGGGAAGCCTGGTGGAAATTCACTAATACGGCCCAGCCATTTTCATCCGCTATTTCATCGTATAATTCTTCATAATAGTCTTTGTCTCCGCTATGAAAGTTAAAAACGCTTTCTGCAATTAAAATAAATTTATATATACCTTCTTCCATTAATTTATCTAGCACTTCTCTTTTTAATTCCATGATATCGTTCTCAATGGCATCATTCCACTCTCCAATCATTTCAATAATGGCAAATTGTAAGTCGTAGTCTACAAAAAGTATTTTAAGGTATAAGGTTTTGCTTCCGAACTCATCCCACTGTGGATGTATATAATAATTATAAACTGCTTGAGAGAATTCAAACTCGCTATAAGTACGCCCAAAAAATATGGATCTTGGATCTTCTTCAGCCATGTATAAATGGCGCCAATGATAATGAGGTTCTATATCATGCATATACTTGCACTGCTAAAATAAAGCTATTTATTTTTTTGATGATAAGCTATAAGGCCTTGCATCGGAGATTTAACAATACTGCCTAGTTCAATTTCATAGCTTAATGCTAGTTGCTTAATAATATCCTTAAAGCCAAAAGCTACACTACCTACAAAATGAATAGGATACAACCAGGCTTCATTCATTTTATTTATATGTGCGTAGAAAAAATCGTTTAAGCCATCTTCAATTATATTTTCAATCATATAATGCCCTCTATTCTCTACTAAAAATTCAGTGAAATTGGCAAGGTATCTATTAGGAGTAGCTTGTTTATACACACTATTTAAAATTTCATCCTTAGAGGTAGCAAATTTCTTTTCAAACCTTGACGTTAAATCCTCATCAAAAGTTTTATATAAATAATATTGAATTACTTTTTTTCCTAAATAAGATCCACTGCCTTCATCCCCTAATACATAACCAAGACCCGGACTATTTTTAGTAATTTTTTTACCATTATAAAAACCCGTATTAGAACCTGTGCCTAAAATACAGGCAACTCCTTTTGCATTTTGGCAGGTAGCTCTTGCAGCAGCAACTAAATCGGTTTGTATATCTAATTTCGCTTTGGTGAAAACAGCTTTCAATGCTTTTTTTAATTGTAACACGTTTTGAGGATTACTTAAACCCGTGCCATAAAAATATATAGCACCTACTGCGTCAAAATTTATTTTATTTTTAAAAGTTTTTGCAACCAGTGTTTGAATTTCAGCAGCACTCAGAAAATAGGGGCTAATACCTACACTTGTAAGCGTGGTTTTCTTATTGGACTGCACAATTGTCCATTGGCATTTGGTAGCACCACTATCGGCAATAATATAATTCTTCACCATGGGTAATAATCTTGTGTGTGAAAATAGCCTTTTTAGTGTAATTTTAGCCCGAATAAAACAAGCATGCAAGAAAAAAATAAATCAAATTGGTCTACCCCAGTTTTTTATGCCTTTTTGGTAATAATGGGTGTGGTGATAGGGGTGTTTTTTAAAGGAAGTTTACCCTTAAGTGTTTTTAGATCAGGATCAAAGGATCCTATGCAAGAAATTTTGCAGTTAATTCAATCAAAGTATGTAGACAAGGTAGATACTGATAGCGCAAGTAATCGTTTGGCTAATTATTATCTATCTCAATTAGACCCTCATTCTGTGTATATACCGCCTTCTGATTTAGTAGAAGTAAACGAGCAATTGCAACCCAATTTTAAGGGTATAGGTATTGAATTTATGCAGTTTAGAGATAGCATTTTTGTTTCTTATGTTATGAAAGAAGGGCCTGCTGCAAAAGCTGGAATGCAAATTGGAGATATATTATTAAAAGCAGATGATACTGTTCAATTGTCTGGGAAAAAATGGGATGCAGAAGCCATTAGAAAAAAAATAAAAGGGCCTTCTAATACAAAAGTGAAATTATTAGTGGCAAGAGAGGGTAAGCCATTCACTATAACTGTTGCAAGAGATAATGTATCTGTATCGCCAGTAGATGCCTTTTATTTATTAAGTCCTACTGTGGGTTATATAAGAATTAACAAATTTGCGGATAGAACCTACGAGGCATTTATGCAGGCCTTAGATTCTTTGGTGCAAAAAGGCATTAAATCATTGGTGATAGATTTAAGAGGCAATGGTGGAGGATTACTTTCTGAAGCAGTGGCTATTGCAGATGAAGTATTAAGTGGCAATAAATTAATTGTATATACAGAGGGTGTGAATTCTCCTAGGGTTGATTATTATTGTAAAAGAGAGGGTTTATTTGAACAAGGTCCCTTAACTATTTTAATGGATGAAACTTCTGCATCGGCAAGTGAAGTATTGGCGGGGGCTTTGCAAGATTGGGACCGCGCTACTATTGTGGGTCAGCGTTCATTTGGTAAAGGCTTGGTGCAACAACAATATAATTTATCGAATGGGGGTGCGCTGCGTTTAACCACTGCAAAATATTATACGCCACTAGGTAGAAATATCCAACGCCCTTATGAAAAAGGGAAGCAAGCCTATGAAAATGATTTTATCAGTAGAATGCATGATGATGCAATGGGCATAAAGGATTCAAGTTATAAAGGAGAAAAGTATAAGACGCCTAAGGGTCATATTGTGTATGGAGGCGGTGGTATTTATCCAGATAAATGGGTGAGTGAAAAAAATGTATTCATGGATACTAGCTTTGCTGTATTATGGGAGAAAAGTTTATTGAATGATTTTGTATTTCAGTGGTATTTAAAAAATAAAGCAGCAATGAATAGCATTGCAAACCCCACTGAATTTTTAAAGCAATATCAGGGCTATGATTATTGGAAAGCCTTAAATGAATTTGCCAATAGCCAGCAAAAGCAATCATTAAAAGCCATTGAAAAAAATAAGGCATTAGTTCAAAGACAAATATTGGCCTTGGTGGCTAGAACAAAATGGTATAAGCAAGGGTATTATGAAGTGCAGAATAGCTTGGATCCGCTTTTTGCTACCATGCTTCCCTAGGCTTCTTTATACAATATGACTTTTATCATATTTTTGACTGACTAGGCTCATTGAAGGCTTAGGCATATATAGGCATTTTTGTGCTACAAATTATGTCTATAGCCTGTTATCATTGTGGTGCCGATTGTTTTGATACTATTTTAGTAGAAGATAAACATTTCTGTTGCGAAGGTTGCAAGATGGTGTTTAAGCTATTGGATGAAAATGGTTTATGCCAATACTATGATTTGTCTGATATGCCTGGGCTTACTGCGAAGGGGCATTTTGTTTCTGAAAAATATAATTATTTAGACAATGCAGCTATCAACGAGCAGCTTATTCAATTCAAACTAGGCGAGCAAGCGCATCTGGTATTTTATTTACCTCAAATACATTGTGTGAGCTGTGTGTGGCTTTTGGAAAATTTACATAAAATAAATCCGGGCATAATTCAGTCCAAAACACATTTTGAAAAAAAGGAAATTAAAATTGTTTTTAATACTTCCCTTATTTCATTAAAGCAAGTGGTTCAGTTATTGGCCTTTGTGGGCTATGAACCTGTGATTCATTTAGGGGGCAATGACTGGTTAAATAAAAAAAAGGTTAATAAAAAGCAGTTATATAAAATTGGTATTGCAGGTTTTTGCTTTAGCAATATTATGATGCTCAGTTTTCCAGAGTATTTATCCAATATTGCTTGGATTTAGGAAAAACTGGTATTATACAAATTAAAAAAATATATATGTTTAAATAACTATCATAAAATAGAAAATATTACATAATTTAGCATAATAAATATATATAGAAATAAATATAATATAATAAAAAGGAGGTTAAAATATCATAAAATATTATAAATCAATATAAAAATGAAAATCACCTATTTTGCTATTTAATTTATTTAGTATCAAAATAACAAAAAATTAAAAAAAAGGATCGAAATTAACATATATAAAATATTTTAATATTAATTATAATACCCTTTAAACTACCCTCAAACATGAAATCAAGAATTCCTCTAGCCGTTTTTCTATTTATGAGCCTATTGTCTAAAGCACAAACAGATAGCGCTAAAGCGCCTGTGGCTTCGACTAGCTATACCATTTATTTTGATGGGTATTATAAGAGTGATTTTTCAAAACAGTCAACCAACAATAAAACCAGTTTTACCAATTCGAATCAATCACTTCAATTAGGAATGGCATCTATTAAGTTAGATCATACAAATGGAAATTTTGCCGGAACGGTTGACCTAGGTTTAGGAAAGAGAGCCCAAGAGTTTTCTTACAATGATAATGGAGTAGCGCAAGCTATTAAACAAGCTTATATAAGTTATGCACCTATGAGTGGACTTAAGATTACGGCAGGTAAATGGGCAACACATATTGGTTATGAATTATTAGATGCCTATTCCAATAGAAACTATAGTATGAGTTATGGATTTTCTTATGGTCCCTTTTTTCATACAGGTTTTAGAGCAGATATTGCTTTAGGGGGGAAGTCGGCAATGATGATTGGATTTGCACAACCTACGGACTTTGTGAGTACTTCTTCGCCCGATAAAATGCTTATTGCGCAGTTCAGTACCAGTTCAAAGAACGATGTATTAAAAGCTTTTTTGAATTATCAAGGAGGTAAAGACAAATCACAATTTGATCTAGTATTAAATGGGGTGGTAAGTAGTCAGGTAGGTATTAACTATGATGGTACTATTGCCAATATTTCGGGAAAGAATTGGACAAGCAATGCTGTGTATGTGAATTATGACCCTTCTGCTAAATTCGGATTCACTTTAAGATCGGAATATTTTAATGATAGTAAAAATGCAGTAGGGGTGGGTACTTCCATTTTTCAAAATACCTTATCTGCGAATATTCATTTTTCTAAGCTAACCCTTATTCCAGAAATAAGATTTGACAATGCAAAAGATAAAATTTTCTTTAACACGAATAATAATTTAAATCAGTATGCAGGTAATTTCTTAGTGGCGGCTGTATATAAATTTTAATGTTGAATAATATAATAAGTAATAAAATGTTTTTATAGTTCAGGTTTATTGGTTTAAGCAAGCAATCGTTAATCGGGCCCCATTTCTATGGGGCCCTCTTTTTTGTATCCCTTTAATATACTATTTAAATAAAACCTAGTTTTTTTAATACTAAAAGCATTAAATTCATTAACGAATTAGGCAAATCGTCCATACTTAAATTTAATAATATGAAAATGAAGTCTTTGTTTATACTTGCCCTTATTGGGTTATTTTGTATAACAACAAATGTAGTGGCGCAAACTGGTAAAACTGGTGCGGTGAGAGTAGTAGTGGCAGGCATTACGCATGGCCATGTAGCTTGGATTTTAAATAAAGCGAAGACCGATGTAATTGAGATTGTAGGTATTTATGAACCTAATAAAGCCATCGCTGAAAAAAATGCTATTAAATTTAATTTAAGTAAAGATTTATTTTATAGCAATTTATCAACAGCGCTTGATAAAACAAAACCAGAAGCGGTTGTCGCATTCGGTTCTATTCATGAACATTTAAAAGTAGCTGAAGCAGCAGCCCCAAGAGGTATACATATTATGGTGGAAAAACCACTGGCTTCTAATTTAAAAGAAGCCTTAGCTATGGAAGCATTAGCTAAAAAGAATAATGTAATGCTACTTACCAATTACGAGACTTCATGGTATCCTTCTACTTTTGAAACTTTCAGGCTTATTAAAGAAGAGAACTATGTGGGACAAATAAGAAAAGTAGTTTTCCATCATGGGCATCAAGGTCCTAAAGAAATTGGAGTGAGTCCAGAATTTTTTAACTGGTTAACCGATCCTATTGAAAACGGGGGAGGGTCTATTGTAGACTTTGGATGTTATGGGGCGAACTTAATGACTTATTTAATGCATGGGGAAATGCCTATTTCTGTAACAGCTGTTACGAATCAGTTCAAGCCATCTATTTATCCTAAGGTAGATGACAATGCTACTATTATAGTGAACTATGCTAAAACACAGGCGGTATTACAACCTTCATGGGCCTGGACTTTTGCAAGAAAGGATATGGAAGTATACGGAGATTCTGCTTATATCATTGCTGTGAATGCACAAAAAATGAGATTGAGAAATAAAGAAGCGGCACCTGAAACAGAAAAAACGGTAACTGAAAAAGATATACATGTATTTACCGACCCTTTCTCTTATTTACATGCAGTATTAAGAGGTAAAGAGAAAATAGAACCTTATGGTTTATACTCTACTGAAAATAATGTAATGGTGAATCGTATTTTAGAAGCAGCTATTCAATCGGCTAAAACAGGTAAGACTATTTATTTAAAATAAAACTAATTGAGTCACTATGCTAACTGACTAAATCAATAAATAACTTATAGAAATAGCAAAAAAAGGTCTCGAAATTTCGAGACCTTTTTTTTATTAATCTTTCCAGCGCCATTCGCCAGCAATTTGCAATGGCTCTTTTAAATTATTTTTAATTAAGAATGCCTTTGTTTCAGCATCGGTAAAATGTTTCGATTTAATTTCATCGGCATCGGCAACACCATATAATAGCATTGATCCAAAACGAACCGTGTTCTTCATGCCATTTTCTTCCACTAAACTAAATACATCACAATCGGCATGGTAACAAGGTCCTGCGTTTTTAGGTAGTCCACCACCAGCGCCACCACCAGTTGGCACGCCTTGTAACATGAAGGGTTGATGGTCACTATGTAATCCAGCACCTGCTCTAAATAAATTAGTAAAAGAAGTATCAATGGAATGTGCAATGGCGCCAATACCTGTAAATAAATCTTTACTATCTTCTGCACTTGTTGAATAGCCTTTAATATCATTACTCATATCATAATTCATCATGTATCTAATTTGATTAATGGTTTTATTTTTAATGGCATCATCTACATAGGCCCTTGATCCCAATAAGCCTTCTTCTTCTCCCATAAACATAACAAAGTCAATAGTACGGGCAGGCATAAGGTTTAACTTTTTAAAAGTTCTAGCCATATCTAAAACAGAAAAAGAACCAATGCCATTGTCAATAGCACCAGTTGCTAAATCCCAACTATCTAAGTGTCCACCAATCACAATTTTTTCATTCGCTAAAGTTTTGCCTTTTAAAGTTGCTACTACATTACGCGCTTTAATTAAACCAGAAAAGTTGGTCATTTTAATATGACTATATAATTTACCCGTTGCTAATTGTTCTTTTAATAATAGTCCATCTTCTTTACCCACACAAACTGCAGGAATAGGAATTAATTTTCCAGTAACTGATGCAGTACCTGTAAGTAGCACTCCATTGGGAGGTGTATTAATTACAATAATTCCTTTCGCGCCATATTTAGTAGCAATAGCTGTTTTTTCAGAACGGTGTAAACCTGGAGTACCTGGTTTAGAGCCGGGTAAAACACCTAAGTATACTAAAGCAATTTTACCTTTTACTTTCTCAGGGTTAGCTGCATAATCTTCTTCCACACCATTTCCCATGTCAACTACTTCAAGAGTAAGGTCTACTTTCACAGGAGAATGCGCCAAAGAAACCGACTTTATGGTTTTCAAATTATTCATATCACCACCAATGGTTACTTCCAAAGTTCCACGGCTCCAGCTTTCCACTTCAAAAGGTTGAAAACGTAGGTTGGTAAAGCCATAAGATTTTAATAAGTCATAAGCATATTGCTCGGCTTTTTTGCCATTTTCAGAACCGGTTAAACGGTGTCCAATGGTTTCAGAAGCAATTTTAAGTGAAGTATAGGCATTTGAATTTTCTTGCACTTCTTTATTAATGTTCGCAAATATGCCATTCCAAGCGGGCTTGGTTTGCGCCATCACAGATAGGCTAGTAGCCGAGATAAATAAGGTAAAAAACAGGCTAAATTTTTTCATATTTTTTATAGGATGAATGGTTTGAAATTTGATTAGAATGCTAATTTATTCAAATTAGACCATATTCTAGTAATCTTTTTAACAACGGCAAAATTAAATATTGTAATTTTAGGTAGACAAAATTGTCAATCCTTAGACGCTATTTAAGCGCCTAAATAAATTTAATTGTATGTTATTAATTTTAATTGGAGTTGCACTATTTTTTGCAGCGGGCGCTCTTGAAAATTTTAATTTACCTGCTTATCTTGGTAAGGGTAGTATGCGTACTATTGGATTAGTGGTTATTGCTATTGGTGTTTTAACTTCTTGCATTAAGCAAATTGATGCTGGAGAGATTGGAGTACAGTCCTTGTTTGGAAAAGTACAAGATGAAGTTATTACTAGTGGTTTAAATTTTGTGAATCCGTTAATGTCTATTAATACCATTGATGTTAGAACACAAAATTATACCATGAGTGGAGTGCATTCAGAAGGAGAGATGGCAGGAGATGATGCTATTCGTGTATTAACTGCAGATGGTTTAGAAGTAGTAATTGATTTAACTGTACTATATCGTGTTCAATCTAATCAAGCGCCAAAAATTGTAAGAGAGATTGGCTATGATTTTAAAAATATTATTGTTCGTCCTATTACTAGAACTAAAATTAGAGACAATGCAGTTTACTACACAGCCGTTGATTTGTATTCTGTTAAAAGAGATGAGTTTCAAAGCAGAATTTTCAAAACCATTGAAGAGAATTTGAAAATTCGCGGCTTAGTGCTTGAGCAATTGTTAGTGCGTAATATTGTTTTACCTGCTACAGTAAAAGCTTCTATAGAAGATAAAATTAAGGCTGAACAAGATGCACAAAAAATGCAGTTCGTTTTACAAAAAGAAAAGCAAGAAGCAGAGCGTAAAAGAGTAGAAGCACAAGGTATTGCCGATTACCAAAAAATTATTAGCTCAGGCTTAGGCGATAAGCAATTGCAATACGAGCAAATACAAATAATGAAAGGACTTATCACTTCTCCCAATGCTAAAGTAATTATTATGGGTGGCGGAAAGACCCCTGTTATTTTAGATGCAAAGAACAATTAAAATATTTATTAAAAGCGTTATTTAGTATAAACAGTAATGTATGAAAAATAAAATTATTTTTTTAGTCGTTTTCTTATTAATCGCAGTGGCCAATTCATTTTCTCAACAAATCATTAAAAAAGATGCTGAGATAGATGCCATGGTGAAAGAAATAAGTGCAGATAGCCTAACACAGAATTTGACTAAGCTTGTAAGTTTTGGCACTAGGGCTACACTAAGTAATCAAACAAGTAACACAAAAGGTATTGGTGCTGCAAGGGCTTGGATATTGAGTAGGTTTAATGATTATGCAAAAGCTAGTAATGGAAGGTTAACAGCCTTTATAGATACTACAACCTATAAGGCTGATAGTAAAAGAGTAAATAGAGACATTATTTTAGGTAATGTAGTGGCCACTTTAAAAGGTACCGACCCTAATGATAAAAGAATTTTTCTTATTAGTGGACATTTGGACAGCAGACGTTCCAATGAAATGGATAGTGTAGGCGATTCGCCGGGAGCCAACGACGATGGAAGTGGAACAGTGGCTGTGATGGAATGTGCAAGAGTAATGAGTAAGCATAGTTTTCCAGCCACCATTATTTTTATTACAGTGAGTGGAGAAGAACAAAATTTATTGGGAGCTCATTTTATGGCAGACAAAGCCAAGAAAGAAAATTGGAAAATTGAGGCGGTTTTGAATAATGATATTATGGGCTCTAACAATAGTAATGAAACCAATATTGTAGACAATACACGTATTCGTGTTTTTAGTGAAGGTTTATCGGTAACCGATACAGGAAGAGTGGCTATGCAAATTCGTAATCTTGGATTAGAGAACGATGGCAGGTCAAGACAACTAGCTCGTTATGTAAAAGAAGTGGGAGAGCGTTATGTAGAAAACTTAGAAGTAATGATGATTTACAGAAACGACCGTTTTTTAAGAGGGGGTGATCACACTGCCTTTGTGGAAAATGGATTTGCTGCTGTAAGAATTACAGAAATGAATGAGAACTATACTCGTCAACATCAGGATATAAGAGTGGAGAATGGAATTCAATATGGAGATGTGATTGAGCATATTGATTTTGAATACCTCAAAAAGAATACAAGTATGAACTTGGCTAACCTAGCTAATTTAGCGAAGGCGCCTGCTGTTCCGGATGAAGTAAAAATAGATGTGAAAAAATTAACCAATTCAACCTACTTATATTGGAAGGCACCTAAAACAGGAACAGTAAAAGGGTATTATATATTAATGAGAGAAACCACTAGCCCTGTTTGGCAAAAGAAAGTTTATACAGAAAGTTTATCAATGACCCTTCCTTATAGCAAGGATAATTATTTCTTTGCAGTACAAGCTGTGAATGAAACGGGCAACGAAAGTTTACCTGTGATACCGGCTGTAGGAAGATAGCATCTAGTTAAAATCTAAATTCAGATCATTAGGCTCTATTGTGATCGGCTTTCCAATTTTTAATCAATTCTTTGATTTGCTTATTGGTTAGGTTTTCTGCAACAGCTTTGGCTGTTAAGGCTACGAATTCATCATCACTCGCAAAACGTAAAGCTATAATTTGGCCCATGCGTAATTCTTTTGGAAATACTTTTCCAGTCGCTAAATAATACCTGAAATTTTCTTCAGCACGAATAGCTCTGTCTTGTGCTTTTAAAGCAAAACCACGTGCATACCATGCTAATAAAAATACAATAACAGAAAGTAGACATAAGCTAGCGCCTAAATATTTGTTTTCTGCTGTGCTCTGAATAAAATAGTTCACAGAGGCTATTAGAAAAATTAGAATAGCAGGTAGTGTTATATAATGGTATCCTGTAACCATTTTAGCATGGTTTTTGAAATTTTGCTCTTGCATAGTTGTATTATTTTGCTAAAAATAGACAATGTTTGAAACATAGGAATAACTATTTCAAAATTATAGGTGGTTTTAAGTAAATTCATTGTGTATTTATACTATCAGATTCAATAAATAAAGACTTATGCAGTACCGCAGAATGCCCATAGAAATTGAAGCGCCTGAAACCTATGGCTATGAAAATATTGATTGTAATTTATCTGAAAGCTCCAACGCCGATCAACGCTTAGGCGATTTAGGTATTTCCTTAAACGACCTTGTTTTATTTTATGGAGACCATTTAGGCAAACCTGCTTTAAGAGAATTAATTGCCTCTGCATATAAATTAAAAGCGGATCAAGTATTATTAACGCCAGGGGCAGCACCCGCCTTATTTATGGTAGCCACCACACTACTAGAAAAAGGAGACCATGTAATTGTAGCAAGGTCGAACTATGCAACGAACATTGAAACGCCAAGAGCCATTGGGGCAAATATTTCTTTTTTGGAAATGGAATTTGATAAAGGGTATCAGATAGATATTGAGGCCCTTCAAAAATTAATAACGCCAAAAACAAAATTTGTAAGTATTACTTATCCGCATAATCCAACGGGCGTGAGTATTAGTGAAGAAAACTTAAGAAAAGTAATTCAAATAGTAGAAGCCAATGGAAGCTATTTACTCATGGATGAAACATATAGAGAAATGAGTTTTATTCCCATGCTGCCTTTAGCGGCTAGTTTATCGGATAGAGTTATAAGTGTAAGTTCAATGTCAAAATCTTATGGCTTGCCTGGTATTAGAATGGGGTGGTTAATATCTCAAGATAAAAAATTAATGGAAAGCTTCTTAGCTGCAAAGGAGCAAATTTTTATAACCAATTCTGTGGTAGATGAAGAAATCGCTTATCAATATTTATGTAATAAAGAAAAATTATTCGCACCCGTAAAAGCAAATATTCAAAAAAACTTTGAGGTATTAAAACATTTTATGCAAGGGCAGGATGTATTAGAATGGATAGAGCCGCAAGGTGGTTGCGCTTGTTTTCCAAGAATTAAATTGAATATTGAAATTAACACGAAGCAGTTCCATGAGGATTTACTAAATAAGTATAGCACTTATGTAGGCCCTGGGCATTGGTTTGAGCAAGACGATAGGTATATGCGTATTGGCTATAGTTGGGACAAGACTGAAAAATTAGAAAAGGGCATGCAGAATATAGTAAAAGCCATTCAAGCATTAAGAACCAATTAAATCATTGCATAAAAATATTTTAAAAAAATTAAAATAAAAAGTATGAAAAAAAATACAAACCAGCTTATCAAAATTATTATAGGGTCATTTATGGCAATAGTCACCTTAAGTTGTTCGCAACCTAAAACAGAGGTAAAACTGCCTCGTATTGCTATTCTTGGTTTAGCTATTGAGTCAAGTACTTTTTCACCCGCACTCACCCATGAAGAAGATTTTCATGCAAGTGTAGGAGATTCTATTTTTAAGGAATATCCTTTTTTAGAAAAGGATTCTAGTTTAAGAAAACAAGCTACTTGGATTCCATTATTATATGGACATGCTTTACCAGGTGGCGTGGTAACTAAAGAAGCTTATGATGCTCTTATTTTGAAGTCCATTCAAATGTTAAAACAAAATGCGCCTTATGATGGAATATTTTTTGATATACATGGAGCGATGAGTGTACAAGGCATGGACGATCCTGAAGCCGATTTTATAAAACAAATTAGAGCCGCAGTAGGGACTAAAGTATTAATTTCTACTTCTATGGATTTACATGGTAATGTATCATTAGACTTAGCAAAGAATTCCGATTTTATTACTTGTTTTAGAATGGCACCTCATGAAGATGCAATAGAATCAAAAAGAAGAGCGGTGTCTAATTTAATGACCAGACTTATGAATGGAAAAGGAAAGCCAAAGTATAAAGCCTGGGTAGGTGTTCCTATTTTATTACCAGGAGAAAAAACTAGTACAAGAATTGAACCCGGTAAATCTTTATATGCACAACTACCAGCAGCGACTAGTCAGGAAGGTATTATAGATGCAGCAATTTGGATTGGTTATGCTTGGGCAGATGCGCCTCGTAACCATGCAGCCGTGGTGGTAACAGGAGATGACCAACAAAAAGTGACAGCTACAGCAGAATCGCTTGCGAAAAGTTTTTGGGCAGTTAGAAACGAATTTGTTTTTGTAGCACCTACTGCTAGTTTAGAAGAGAGTTTGAATTTAGCCATTGCAAGTAAAGTGCATCCTTATTTAATAAGTGATATGGGAGATAATCCCACAGCAGGAGGAGCAGGAGATGTTACTTGGACATTGAAACAAATACTAGAAAGAAAAGAATTTAAAACAGATGCTGGGCCTTCTGTTATTTATGCTTCTATTCCTGGGCCTGCCTTAGTTAAAGAAGCACTTAAAGTAGGAGTTGGTGGAAAAGTAACTGCACTTGTAGGCGCGGCTATTGACCATAGATATGCACCACCTGTTTTATTAACAGGAGTAGTAGAGTCTATTTATAAAGGAGATATTAATGCAGAAGTGGAAGTAGCCGTAAAAGTTGGATCGGTACATGTAATTGTTACACAGAAAAGAAAACCTTATCACTTAGAATCGGATTATACTAGACTTGGTTTAAGCCCAAGAAAGTCAGATATAGTTATCGTTAAAATTGGCTACTTGGTGCCTGAGTTATATGACTTAAGAGCAGACTGGATAATGGCCACTACACCAGGTGGGGTAGACCAAGATTTAAAAAGGCTGCCATATAAAAACATAGAAAGACCCATGTTCCCATTAGATAATTTTAAAACTGAACCTAGTTTGAAGGCGGTATTGTATTAGTTAAATGTAAAATATTTTTAGTTTTAGAAGGAAAGCAATATATTTAAGTATCAATTCAATAACCAAAAACTTTTAAAATGAAAAAAATTGTTTTATTATTTTTAACAGCAACTACCATGTTTGCTTGTAAACCAACTGAAGTTAAAACAGATAGCGCTGCAACTGCCACTGGTACTGTAACAACTTCAGGTCCAGATGTAGACTTAATTAAAAAAAGTATTACAGCATTTGCTGATGGTGATTGGGCTACTTATGCTTCTACTTATGCAGATACAGCTAAAGCTGTACACAATGGATGGCCTTCAGCTACTGATGCAACAGTAGGCGTGAAAATGTCAATCATGATTGAAAATTTTAAAAAACAAAGAGCGTTAATGGATGGTAATGTTACAATGGGAAATAGCATTATTGAAGTTGTTACAATGCCTGATGGCAATAAATATGGCCATGTTTGGGCTGAGTTGTCTTGGAAAAATAAAAAAGGAGAAGTAGGTAAATCTGTTCTTTTTGATTCATATGGTATTAATAAAGACGGAAAAATTTCTTATGAGTGGCCTATTTACGATACAAAAGATGTAGCAAAATTGGGTCAATAATTTGAACTTTTAAGTTTAGCAAAATACGAAAGAGGCTCCTAGTAATAGGGGCCTTTTTATTGGGGTAAATTTGACTTTCTTAATTACAAACTATTGTAAGTTACTATTCGTTTAAATAATATATTTCAGTATAATTAAATAATGATTTATAAGTTTGTACCTTTGCAAAAATTATACAATAAATGCGTAAAGGATTAATGGTTCTTTCTTTTTTAATGGTTTCTATATTCAGCTTTGCGCAGGATACAACCACTAAAGAATTATATGTGAGTGGTAATATAGGTGCAACAACTAATGGGATTTCAATCATTCCCACTTTTTCATTAAAGCAACCAGCCTTTAATCTTAGCTATTCATTGTCAAGAGGAGGTAGGTTCAGTATCGACCCAGACCTTCGCTTAACTTTTGATGGCAAAAAGGGCGGCGGTATTTTATGGTTTCGATATAAGTTAAAAACGGAAGGAAAGTTTAAAGTAAATATTGGTATTCATCCTGCTTATAATTTTGGGTTGCGTACTGTTACTGAAGCGGGTAAGTCTTGGAAAATCACACAAGCTAGACGTTTTATAGCAACTGAATTTGTGCCTTCTTATAAAGTAAACGACCATTTAAATTTTGGCATTTATTATTTAAATGGACACGGATTACAAGAGGATGGTCCCAAAAACATTCATTATGTAAATTTTAGTACTGGTATTTCTAAAATACCTTTATTTTCTGGCTATAGCTTTAATTTTTCTCCTCAAGTGTATTACTTAAAATCAGATAAAGAAGATGGGTATTATTTTACATCTAATGTAGTTTTAGCTAAAGCAAAATCTCCTTTTGTGTTGATGTCAATGATTAATAAAGAGATTCGTTCCAATGTAACAGGTAGTGTGAATTTCGATTGGAATGTTTCTGTACTATATAATTTTAGAAATAAATTCAGAAGTTTTAAGTAATTTTAATTTCACTACTTTGAAATAATATATTATATGAATAAATTAAAAAGCTTACTTGATAAATTCGAAGCTCAAATAACTAATTATTCAAAATTTAATAAAACTATTTCTGAAGGAAATGTAGGCTGGCATATTGTACATAGTTGTTTGGTTATTAGTAGTGTATGCACAGTGGTGTGTAAATCCGATCCTACCACTTATATTAAGAGATTTAGTTTTAAGGCATTTATAGTGTTATTGCTTAATTCATTCCCAAGAGGGAAGGCCAAGGCTCCTTCTTTTACAGTTCCCTCGGAGGAATTAAGTCCTGCCTCTATTTTAAAAAGTATTCAAGCTGCTCGTACAAGTTTAGAAACACTTGCTAAGGCTGGCAAGAATCAATACTTCACCCATCCCATTTTTGGAGATCTTAATACAGGACAGACTTTTAAGTTCTTAGGGGTACATACCCACCATCACTTGAAGATCATTAAGGATATTTTAAAATAGTTCATCTCAAGTAGCACCTCATCCTTAATGCCTAAAAAGCTAGTATTTATATAATTTATTGGTAATCAATGTTTTATATTAAAAATAGAGGACAACTATGCAAGTATCTTCAGGTTGTCATTTAATAATAAAATCATCCATAATCTTATTCATTTCAAAAAGAAAGCAATAAATTTATGCCTTAATAAAATAAATAAAATTTATGAAAAAACTTTTAATGATTGCATCTGCCATTATCTTAATGGTCTCAAGTGTAAGCGCACAAAAATTGGTAAAAGCAGGTACGCTTGTTGAAAAAAATACCTCTTGGTATTTTGGAACAGAAAATGCTTCTAATCTAGTATTAGATGCTATTAAAGCATATAACAATATAGACGCCAAAGCTTATTTAAGTTGTTTTGATGACGATTATGTTAAAGCAAATACAGATAGAGTATATAAGGAGTTTGCAACTTTTAAAGCGGTAAATAGAAAAGTAAATATAGTTATCCCCGTTAGAACTGATGGTTGGCCAAATCAAACAGAAGTTCAAATTTATGATGTCTTAGATAGAGAGTATAAGAATGGTTCAAAACATAAACAACAAGAACATAGAGTGTACATTGTAAGTGATTCTTCTAAGAAAATTTCTGGCATTTGGAGTTCTATTATTTTAGATGACAAAAATGAGTACGGATTACCAAATGGTGGTAAGTTTTTCTCAAAAGGTGATACTTCTACTATAACATTCTCTAATAGAGGTGAAGTTGAATTAATTGAAAACTTAGCAAAAGATTGGAATAAAATGGATGGCAAAGCTTTAGGAAAATATTTTGCAGATACAGTAAGTGTTACTAATAATGAAGGTCGAAAATTCAAAATTGCAAATAGTGATTGGGCAAATATCTTCAACGATGTAGAATCAATTGAGTGGAAGCTTGGTATGATTAATCCTGGTAAAATTACAAATACAGATCCTGTATCTGGAATTATAGTGCTTTCAAGTTATAAGGAAAAGAAAAAAGACGGAACTAAAAAGCATGTAAGTACATACCATTGGTTTAATTATGGCCTTGATAAAAAAATTACAAGTATAAGTTGGATGGAAAGACCCATTTTACCATAGTATAAATTGTACTTTAAAATTATCTTATAAAAAAGGCTCCTAGTTATAGGGGCCTTTTTTTATTGAACGCATAATTAATTATTTTTTTCAATTTTTAATTGAATATTTTTATAAGCAACCTTCATTTCTTTAGAAACGTGCACTTGTAGTCCAATCAGTCCTGATAATTTGCTGTTTAAGGAGTCATTGTCTGTAGTTTCACTCATTAATATTCCATTAATATAATGTTTCATGTTATTGCCTTTTACAATCAAATGAATTTCATTCCAATCATCTACTTTAATTTTTGACTTGAGTGTATCTGAATTGTCAATCGTTTTAATAATAAAGGCATCCTTTGAATTTTTAATAGTTGCATTTTGGCCACGCATGGCAAGAAAGCCTCTTCCTCTTTCTTCATAGTTTTGACCTGTATACACATTCTCTCCATCTATATCTGCTTGATAGCCTTTTAAAGCATAGGGAATAGTTGCAAGTTCTTCACTACGGTAGTTGACTCCGCTATTTCCTCCTTTAGATATTTTAAATTGTGCTTTAAATTCAAAATCGCCTGCTTGGCTACTTGTATAAATTAAAAATGAATTGGTTTGGATTTGTTTACTAGGAGTTACTTCTCCTACAAAACATCCGTTTTCAATATGCCATACACTGGTATCGGCCTTCCATCCATTAAAGGTTTTGCCATCGAATATGTTTATGAATACAGCGGTATCTTTTAGGGGTTTATTGGAGTTTGCACTTTCGCAAGACAGGCTTAATATCATGCTCATAGTTAATATGATTGCCATATTCATATAGTATAGGCTACTGCGTATTTTCATAATTCGTTTAATATTAATATTTTAAGGGAAGGCCTATGTAAATCTAATTATTTCTGAACTATTCTTAGTCAAAAAATCATAATTTGTGTAAACACAATTTTAGCACTATGTTTAAATACACTCGTCTTCTAAGTTTTATAACGCTGATAGCTATATTGCAATTGAATGTTTCATGTAATAGTGAAGCACCTATATCAAGCGATCCAAAAATTGCGGCTTTAAAACTTCCTAAAGGTTTTAAGGCAGATCATTTGTATAGTCCAGGTATTAACAATCAAGGATCATGGGTGTCCATGACTTTTGATCATAAAGGAAGAATGATTGCATCGGATCAATATGGTAATTTGTATAGACTCGTGATACCCGCCATTGGTGCCGATACTTCTAAAGAAAAAATTCAAGTAAGTACTATTGAGTTGCATATACCTGGAGATACAACACTTGCAACGCGCAGAATAGGATACGCGCAAGGCTTACTCTATGCATTTAATAGTCTTTATGTTGTAATCAATGATGGGGGTGATATTACTAATACACGACGAAGCGGAATATACAGAATGCAGGATACCGACAACGATGACCAATACGATAAAATTACTTTATTAAAAAGACTAGAGGGAGATGGAGAGCATGGACCACATAGTATTGTGCTTTCTCCCGATGGAAAATCATTGTATGTAATTGCTGGTAATTTTACAAAAATACCGGAGATGAATAATTATACTGTCACACCTGGAGTGGAGATGGATAATTTATTGCCTTTAACGCGTGATCCTAATGGACATGACAATACAGTGAACACGCATGGAGGATGGATTGCACAATTCAATCCTGAAGGAACAAATTTTAATTTAATAAGTGCAGGTTTTAGAAATCCATTTGATCTTGCCTTTAATGAGTACGGAGATATTTTCACTTTTGATTCAGATATGGAGTGGGATTTTGGTTCACCATGGTATCGACCTATTCGTATTTGTCAAGTACCCAGCGGCGGTGAATTTGGATGGCGTCCAGGGACAGATAAATGGTCTCCTTCGAATGCAGATAATCTTCCGCCGCTTTTAAATATTGGACAAGGTTCTCCTACTGCAGTATTTAGCGGTAGCAAGTCACATTTCCCTGAAAAGTATAAACGATCCATTTTTGCATTTGATTGGAGCTTTGGAATCATGTATGCAATTCAACCTAGTCCAGAAGGAGCACATTATACAGCTACTGCAGAGGAATTTATTTCTGGATCACCCTTGCCTTTAACAGATGGTATCATTGGGCCAGATGGTGCAATGTATTTTTTAACGGGAGGCAGACGTATTGAATCGGATTTATATAGAGTGTACTATGAAGACAATAAGCAAAATACCGAACCGCTTGCTGCTCCAGTATTAACAGCTGCACAACAGCTTCGTAAAAAATTGGAAACATTCCATTATGCACCTAATGCAGAAGCTGTTAATATAGCTTGGCCTGCTTTAAACAATGAGGATAGATTCATACGTTATGCTGCAAGAATAGCAATGGAACACCAACCTGCTAATACTTGGAAACAAAAACTAATTACTGAAAAGGATCCAGTCACAATTACACAAGCAGCCATTGCTTTGGCTAGGATGGGAGAAAAAACTGAAAAAGATAATTTATTGAAGGCTTTAAGCGCCATTGATTTTTCTAAAATATCGGAGTCCAAACAACTAGATGTTTTAAGAGCTATTGAATTAATATTAATACGCCTTGGAAAACCAAGTGGGGAATTAAAAAATGAATTAATTGCTGTATTAGATAAACAATATCCAGCAGCCACTAATAATTTAAATAGGTCGCTTAGTAAAATTATGGTGTACATGGATGCGCCTACAGTAGTTGCCAAAACAATGGATCTTATGAAAGTGGCCAAAGACGATCCGAATGATCAAAAAACATTTACAGAATCTACCGATCTTATTCTTAGAAACCCTCAGTACGGATTGGATATTGCTAAAATGTTGGCCAATGTTCCTCCTCAGCAACAAACCTATTATGCTACAGTACTTAGTCATGTAAAAATTGGTTGGACTCCTGCATTGCAAGAAACATATTTTAAATGGTTCTATACAGCCTTTGGTTACAAAGGAGGGGTAAGCTTTATAGGTTTTCTAAATTTAATTAGAAAGGACGCTTTAAAAAATGTTTCAAAAAATACATTTTCCTATTACAATACTTTATCAGGAGATTCAATTGTAAATAGAGCCATGATGGGTTTGAAAGAAAATATTAAACAAGCCAAAGGGCCTGGAAGAGATTGGGAAGTAGATACAGCATTAGTATATGTAAAAGACGGATTAACAAATAGAGATTTTGAAAATGGCAAGGCCATGTTCTCTACAACACTTTGTTCTTCATGTCATGCAATGGGTGGGGAAGGCGGTGTGTCTGGCCCAAATCTTACACAAGTTGGAACAAGATTCTCATATAAGGATATGCTCACTGCCATAATAGAACCTAATAAAAGCATTTCAGATCAATTTGGATCAACAGTATTCTATCTTAAAAAAGGAGGTTCTATTGTTGGAAAATTGATTAGCGAGGATGGTAGTAAGTATGTGATAGCGCAAAATCCTTTTGCGATGCAAAACACGAAAGAAGTATTAAAGAATGAGGTGATTCGCACAAGAGTTTCCGAGATTTCACCCATGCTACCTGGTTTAATTAATAGTTTAAACGCCGAAGAATTAAAAGATTTGCTTGCTTATTTAAAATCGGGGGGTAATCCAAAGGATAAGATGTTTAGTTCGAAGAAGTAAGTTTTAATGACTTTTAAAAAAAAACTCCGATTTCTATATGATTTCGGAGTTTTTTTATTTATACTATTTCTAATAATAAATCAGCGTCAATTTTTAATACTTTATGAATCCCTTTTAAAAAAGAAATGTCTGCCTTGCGTTTGCCAGTTAAAATTTCTGAGACTTTCGATTTAGCCAAGCCCATCTCTTCTGCTAATTTTGCTTGAGTCATTTTATTTTCAAATAGTTTAAGTTCAACTAATTCAGAAATAGTTTCGGGTTCTTTAAATGGCTTAAGTCCTAATATATTTTCTTCATATAATTCTGCAGCCATTGCCATTTTTGATAATTTTAACGATTCTATTTTAGTAAGCTTCCCTTCTCCTTTATTCATCAAATTATAAATCTCTACCATCATTTCATGGTATTCTTTTTTTGATTTTATTTCTATTTTCATTTTATAATTTTTTATATTCTATTTTAGATGCTTCTATTTTATTATAGTTTTCATGCGTTCCAATAAACAATATAAACAGGGTTCTAGTTTTAAATATGATCAAAGCGATTAATCGATATTGGTTCCCTTTGATATTAAAGACATATCTATCGTTGCCAACTGCATCAATTGAATTAAAACTGTTTTTCAATTCATGAAAATTACTCCAATTTCCATTTTTAACTTTTAGATACCAGTTTAATAACGTCTCTTTACATTCTGGATTTCCTTCGCCATATTTATTAAGTATGGACTTAGAGATTATTACCATTACGCACTATTTACAAAATTAGAATATTATTCTGAATATTAGATTATTATTCTAATATTAGATATTGTTAGTTTTTCAATAGTAGGTGTTTTATAAATATGGAATTAGCGTATTTATACTTGATTCAGGGATTTTCGGAGCTATTTTATAGCTTGTTTCGCGACTGCGCATAAAAAAGCTCCGACTTACGTCGAAGCTTTGTGAACTGGCTGGGACTCGAACCCAGGGCCCATACATTAAAAGTGTATTGCTCTACCAACTGAGCTACCAATTCTAACCGCCCTTTTTAGGGGAGTGCAAAAATAAGCATTAATGAAAACTATCCAAATAAAAGGGGGTATTTATTTTCCCCACTCAAAACCCTTCTAAGTCGTTCATCTTCAAATAAGAATTATATTTGTAGAAACTCTAAAAGATGTCCAATTTCACAGACAAAATTGTGGTTATAACTGGTGGTTCTGATGGCATCGGAAAGGCTTTGGTGGCGCAGTTTTTGGCATTGGGTGCAAAAGTGGCTACTTGTGGTAGAAATGAAAATAAACTCTCTTTATTAGCTTCAGAATTTCCTTCTTCCAATTTATTTACTGCACAAGTAGATGTGAGTAAACAAGACCAATCGGAAGCATTTATCAAGCAAGTTGTTGATAACTGGGGCAGAATAGATGTATTAATAAATAATGCTGGCATTTCTATGAGGGCCTTGGTGTCTGAGGTTTCGGTGCAAACACTGCAAAATGTAATGGATATTAACTTTTGGGGCACGGTCTATTGCACAAAGGCAGCACTTCCTTCCATTCAGCAAAATAAGGGGGTAATAGTAGGTGTCTCTTCCATTGCAGGGTATAGAGGGCTCCCAGGAAGAAGTGGGTATTCTGCCTCTAAATTTGCCTTGAACGGCTGGTTGGAAGCCTTGAAAACAGAACTATATGCATCTGGCACCCATGTAATGTGGGTTTGCCCAGGGTTCACTACATCTAATATTAGAAATGCAGCCTTGGACAAGAACGCCAATGCACAAGGAGAATCTCCCATGGATGAGGGTTCAATGATGAGCTCTGAGGAATGTGCAACGCATATAGTTCATGCAATTGAAAAAAGGAAGCGTAGTTTGGTGCTTACTTTTACGGGCAAGCGCACTGTATTTATGAATAAATATTTTCCAGCCTGGGCCGATAAATTAGTGCATCAATTTTTCTTTAAAGAAGGCAAACTAGTGAAATAAAAGAACACCAAATAAATTCAAGAATTTCTAAAATATAAAACTCAGTTTTTCGTTATTAATAAATGCCCATCATTACTTTAACATCCGATATTGGCCAAGAAGATTTTATCATTGGCGCACTCAAGGGGCAAATACTGTCAACTATTCCAGGCATGGGCATTGCCGACATCACGCATTATTTATCTAGTAAGAATTATCAACAAGGGGCCTATATTTTTAATAATGCAGCCAAGCATTATCCAGCTGGCACGCTGCATTTTATTATGGTGAACTTTTTCCAATTTCCTAAAAGGCATGCACTTTTAACCAAGCATAATAATCAATATTTTATCACCCCCGATAATGGTTTTTTAACCATGATGTTAGGAGGGAAGCCCAAAGAAATTATTAAAATAGATTTTAAGCAGGCGCATACTTTTTTAGAAATTACGCAAGAAATTTTTAAAGCCATTGGGGCTTTTGTAAAAACAAATAATATCGCAGATGCGGGTGTAGCATTTCAGGAGATAGAAGAAATTTATCCTATGCAACCAACATTAGGTCCGAATTGGATGGAGGGGCAAATTTTATTTATAGATCAGTTTGAAAATGTGGTGGTGAATATTCGTAAAGAAGAATTTGATATACAAGCCCAGGGCAGAAGCTTTAAAATTGTTTTTACCCGCAACGAAACCATCACCGATTTAAGCAAACATTATGGAGAAGTGCCCATCTCGGATAAGCTGGCTTGGTTTAATTCAGCAGGGTATTTAGAAATTGCCGTTCGAGGGGGTAATATGGCCGGGCTATTTGGTCTAAGCAAGTTTGATGAAAATCAGATGAATAAGCAGCGCCCCAACGATAATAAATGGTTTTTTCAGATGGTTCGGGTATTCTTTGAATAGTTCCCTATTTGTTTTTTCTTTTGCGATTTTGGGGGTATTTTTGCACCCTCATTCATTACTCAAATTAGTTATACAATGGCATACGACGTAATCGTTATTGGTAGTGGTCCAGGTGGTTATCCTGCGGCAATTCGTGCTTCTCAATTAGGCTTAAAAGTGGCTATTGTGGAAAAAGAAAGCCTAGGTGGTGTTTGTTTAAACTGGGGCTGTATTCCCACGAAGGCATTAATAAAAAGTGCACAAGTGTATGATTATGTAAAACATAGTGCGAACTATGGTATTACTACTACAGGGGTGAATCACGATTTTGGTGCAGTTATTAAGCGTAGCCGTGGAGTGGCCGATAAAATGAGCAAGGGCGTTCAGTTCTTAATGAAGAAAAATAAGATTGAAGTAATAATGGGTTATGGCAAAGTATTGTCAAGAGGAAAAGTAGAAGTGAAAGATGCTGAAGGAAAAACACAAGTAGTAGATACTAAGTATATAATTATTGCAACAGGTGGACGCACGCGTGAATTACCCAACTTAAAACAAGACGGTAAAAAAGTAATTGGATACCGCGAAGCAATGGTTCTTCCAACACAACCTAAGAGTATGATTATTGTAGGAAGTGGTGCGATAGGTGTTGAATTTGCCTATGTTTACAACAGCATGGGTACTAAAGTAACTATTGTAGAATTTTTACCAAGAATAGTACCTGTAGAAGATGAAGACATTTCAAGAGAATTAGAAAAACAATATAGAAAGCAAGGCATAGAAATAATGACCAACGCTTCTATAGAATCGCTAGATACTTCGGGAACTTTAGTAAAAGCAAAAGTGAAACAACTAGATGGTTCATTCGTGACATTAGAAGCAGATATTGTTTTAAGTGCTGTAGGTGTGGTGGCAAATATTGAAAATATTGGACTAGAGCAAAATGGAATTAAGACAGATAAAGGCCGTGTTATTGTAGATAAATACCAACAAACAAGTATTGCAAGTATTTATGCTATTGGCGATTGTTCTCCTGGCCAAGCCTTAGCACATGTGGCTGCAAAAGAAGGTATTAATGCTGCTGAGCATATTGCATATCAAGAAAAGAAACATAATCATATTCCTGAAGGCATAGATTACAATAATATTCCAGGATGTACTTATTGCATTCCAGAAATTGCAAGTGTGGGTTACACCGAAAAAGCAGCTAAAGAAGCGGGCTATGAAATAAAAGTGGGTAAGTTTCCATTTATGGCAAGTGGTAAGGCAAGTGCAGCAGGTGCAACAGAGGGTTTTGTTAAAGTTATTTTTGATGCTAAGTACGGCGAGTTCTTAGGTTGTCATATGATTGGAATGAATGTAACAGAAATGATAGCAGAGGCGGTAGTGGCGCGTAAATTAGAAACTACTTCTCATGAATTATTAAATGCTATTCATCCGCACCCAACTATGAGTGAGGGATTAAAAGAAGCAGTAGCCGCTGCTTATGGTGAAGCAATCGATATCTAACTAGTGTAAATAAAATAGACGAATGGCTCGTGATTCAAATTATTTGAGTGCGAGCCATTTTTAACAATAATGAAGTACGAAAAAGAAATTAACCGAAGAAAAACATTTGCTATTATCTCTCACCCAGATGCTGGTAAAACTACTTTAACTGAAAAGTTATTGTTGTTTGGTGGTGCTATTCAAACAGCAGGTGCGGTAAAAAGCAATAAGATAAAAAAACACGCTACCAGTGACTTTATGGAAATTGAGCGTCAAAGAGGTATCTCGGTGGCCACTTCCGTAATGTCTTTTGAGTATAATAATATCTTAATTAATTTATTAGATACACCAGGTCACAAGGACTTTGCTGAAGACACTTACAGAACTTTAACTGCAGTGGATAGTGTTATACTTGTTATCGATTCTGTGAATGGAGTAGAGGCACAAACTAGAAGACTAATGGAAGTGTGTAGCATGCGCGCCACACCTGTGATTGTATTTATTAATAAAATGGATCGCGACGGAAAGAACAGATTCGATTTATTAGAAGAGATAGAAGCGGAATTAAAAATTTCTTTACACCCCATGACCTGGCCTATTAATAGTGGTAAGGAATTTAAAGGGGTATATAATTTGCACGATAAAAATTTAAGATTATTTGCTGCAAGCACAAAGGCAACTGAAGAGGACACTGTTGCCATTGAAGATTTAGCAAGCACTGTATTAGAAGAAAAAATTGGAGAGAAAGACGCAGCCGTTTTAAGAGAGGATGTTGAATTAATTGATGGCGTTTACGGAGCCTTAAACCCTTCGGATTATTTAGCGGGTAAAATTGCGCCTGTATTTTTTGGATCGGCTGTGAATAATTTTGGAGTGAAAGAAATGCTAGATACTTTTATTCAAATAGCTCCGGTCCCAAGAAATAGAGAAACCAGTGTAAGAACTTTAGCAGTAGGCGAAGATAAATTCAGCGGCTTTATATTTAAAATACATGCCAATTTGGATCCTAAGCACCGTGACCGTATTGCCTTTATGCGTGTATGTAGTGGAAAATTTGAACGCAATAAATATTATAAGCATGTTCGTTTAGAGAAGGATGTACGTTTTAGTAACCCTTATAGTTTCTTGGCACGCAGCAAGGATGTTATTGAAGACGCCTATGCAGGAGATGTGGTAGGTTTATTTGATACAGGTAATTTTAAAATAGGAGATACGCTTACTGAAGGAGAGAAATTTTATTTCACTGGTATTCCTACTTTCTCACCAGAAATATTTAAGGAACTCGTAAATAAAGACCCTTTAAAAACCAAACAACTTGAAAAAGGTATTACCCAATTAACCGATGAAGGGGTGGCTCAATTATTCACTCAGTTTGGTGGGAATAAAAAAATTATTGGTTGCGTGGGTGATTTACAATTTGAAGTCATTCAGTACCGTTTATTACAAGAATATGGCGCTGCCTGTGAATTTAGAACCCTACCTTTTTATAAAGCTTGTTGGTTAACTTCCAAGGATCAAAACAAACTACACGACTTTTTAAGATTCAAGCAACAAAATGCCGCTATGGACAAGGACGAAGCGCCTGTGTATTTAGCACAAAGTGAATGGTTCTTGAATACAGAAATTACCAATAACCCCGATATTACCTTTCATTTCACCAACGAGGTTAATAAATAATCAATTTAAAAAGAAACTAATAATTTAAGTATTGTTTTAATAAAATAATTATGAAGTCTAAAACGCTCAAACAAAATAAAGTAAACATTATCACATTAGGTTGTAGTAAGAACTTAGTGGACAGTGAAATGCTGAGCGGGCAATTACTAGCCAATGAAATTGACGTGGTGCATGAGAACAAAAAATTAGATCATAATATAGTAGTGGTGAACACCTGTGGTTTTATTGATAAAGCCAAGGAGGAAAGTGTGAATACCATTTTAGACCAGGTAGCTTTAAAGAAAAAAGGAAAATTAGACAAAGTATATGTGACAGGCTGTTTAAGTGAGCGATATAGAACCGACCTAGCCTTGGAAATTCCAGAAGTGGACGCTTGGTTCGGAACTATGGAACTGCCTTTAATGTTGAATCAATTAAATGCCAATTATAAAGCAGAACTATTAGGAGAGCGTTTATTAAGCACTCCTTCTCATTATGCTTATTTAAAAATTAGTGAGGGTTGTAATAGAACTTGTTCTTTCTGCGCCATTCCACTTATGAGAGGCCAGCATGTAAGTAAAACTATTGAGCAATTAGTGGCAGAGGCGGAAGGCTTAGTTAAAAAAGGGGTGAAGGAAGTAATGTTAATTGCCCAAGAGTTAACTTATTACGGATTAGATATTTATAAAAAAAGAGCACTTCCCGATTTATTAAATGCACTAGCCGATGTAAAAGGCTTGGATTGGATACGATTACATTATGCTTATCCTAGCAAGTTTCCTTTAGAGGTATTGGATGTAATGAGAGAGCGAGACAATATTTGTAAATATATTGACATTCCATTGCAACATGCAAGTAATAATATGCTGGCTGCTATGAAGCGTAATATTACGCGTGAGGAAATGGGTGAATTGATTAAAGAGATTCGCAAGCGCGTTCCAGGCATTGCCATTCGTACTACTTTAATTGCTGGCTTTCCTGGAGAGACTTTAGAAGACATTGAAGAATTAAAAGGATTTTTAATAGAACATGAGTTTGATAGAGTGGGTATATTCACTTATAGTCACGAAGAAAATACTTCAGCACATGATTTAGTAGACGATGTGCCTGCTGCTGAAAAGCAAAGACGCGCTGAAGAAATTATGGAAGTGCAACAAGAAATAAGTTTGGCTAGAAACCAAGCCAAAGAAGGTTTGGTATTAAAGGTACTAGTAGATAAAAAAGAAGCAGGCAGGTATTTAGGCCGCACCGAATTTGATAGTGTTGAAGTAGATAACGAAGTAGTTATTAATACTAGCAAACGCTTGAAGCCAGGTGACTTTGTGATGGTTAAAATTACCAAGGCCTATGATTACGATTTAGAGGGAGAATTAGTGAATTAATTAATTTATTTATTCGAATTGTAAACTAATACTATTTACAGACATTAATTCGCTTTTAATTTTGATGCATATATAGATAATATTTCTTAAATTGAATACGCATTCATCAATAATAATTATTTTATGGCAATAAATTGGAAAGGGGTATTTCCCGCAGTAACCACCAAGTTCACAAGCAACGATAGTTTAGATTTAGCTTTATTTACCAAAAACATAGAAGCTCAAATAGCAGCTGGTGTGAATGGTATTATTTTAGGAGGCACTTTAGGTGAGTCCAGTGTGCTTACCAATGCAGAAAAAGAAATACTTGTAAAAGAAACAGTTAAAATAGTTAACGGAAAAATTCCTGTAGTTATTAATATAGCAGAAGGGAGTACTTCAGTGGCAATTCAATGTGCAAAGGATGCAGAGAATTGGGGCGCCAAGGGTTTAATGTTGCTTCCTCCTATGCGTTATAAATCGGATCATCGTGAAACAGTGCAGTATTTTAAAGATATTGCCGCTAGTACATCA
>Ga0222712_10001502_pt1 | contig 28669 bp, 27 predicted proteins | sample C33_657DmetaG_FD_165043 | JGI IMG/M metagenome (GOLD analysis project Ga0222712, IMG submission 165043) | Estuarine water microbial communities from San Francisco Bay, California, United States - C33_657D | ecosystem: Environmental > Aquatic > Marine > Unclassified | place: USA: California... | reverse complement strand
AAGCCCAAAATAAGTTTTGTTTGATTTTCTGCCAGGTTTTGCTTGATATCTGAATCGCATCCGGCACCAATGCAGGGTCCCCACGCATCAGAGTAATACTCGCTGCATGCATGGCAATGTCCGTTCCGGTTGACACGGCAATACCAACATCGGCAACAGCTAGCGCAGGGGCGTCGTTCACCCCGTCACCCACCATGGCCACATAACTGCGCCCATTGATGGCTTTTAAAGATTCAATGATGGCGGCTTTTTCTGCAGGCAATACTTGTGCATACACTTCATCAATATCAATGGTCCTAGCAAGTAAATCAGCGACCAGTTGGTTATCACCTGAAATCATCACCGTCTTAATGTTCATTGATTTGAGTCGTTGAATCGCTTCACTCACACCTGGCTTTAATTCATCTCCGAATGAATAAAGCGCCAAAATCAAATGATTGGATGCATCTGTCACATCAACTAAACAAGACACGCTGTGGCCAAGGTTTAATTCATTGACGGCAACCTTCTGCATTTGCTCAGAAGCATGCTCTTTGATTGCATGAAAGCTCACAAAGGCGATGGTTTTACCTTGATAGGCGCCAGTCAAGCATTGACCCTCAATGCCTTTACCGACGTTGGCAAGAACTGCGCCATAGCCTTCTGCGTTCACATGATGCTGCTCGCCAAACTGAATCATGGCTTTTGCCAAAGGATGTTCACTGCTCATTTGTAGACCCAATGCCAAAGCATGGATTTGCTGATCTTCTGCAGTACTGAAGTTAGTGAAATTTTTAACACTCGGTTTACCCAACGTCAATGTGCCAGTTTTATCAAATGCCACGACATTGATGCGGTGAGCCAATTCAAGTGCTTGCGCATCTTTGATCAAAATGCCAAACTTCGCCGCCACACCAGTGCCAGCCATGATGGCAACGGGCGTCGCTAAACCCAAAGCACATGGGCAAGCAATCACCAGTATGGCTACTGAATACAGCAGAGCATTTTGAAAGTCGTGCAAGATAAATGCGTGAATTAAAAAATTGAGTGCCGCAATCAAAACCACCGTCGGCACAAACCAAGCGCTGACCTGATCGACCAATCTTTGGATGGGCGCTTTTTCAGCCTGCGCATTCTCGACCAAAGCAATTATCTTGGCTAAAACACTTGTTTCACCAACACCAGTTGCTTGAATGATCAAGCGCCCGGAGCCATTCAAAGAACCGCCAATCACGGTTGAACCTTTTTCTTTTTCGAGCAATTTTGATTCACCAGTCAACATCGATTCATCAATCTCACTGAGGCCCTCAATCACCAAGCCATCGACCGGAACACGTTCACCAGGTAGAACCAAGACCCAATCACCAGGCAGTATTTGTGCAATCGGTAAATGCTCATAATCCAATTGATTTAAATCTCGCTGGCGCAAGAGCTTGGCTTGATCTGGCCACAAAGATTGCAGCGCGGTGATGGCAGCCGTGGTTTCTTTTTTAGCCCTGGCCTCTAACCACTTACCCAACATCACCAAAGAAATCACCACCGCAGAACTTTCAAAATAAAGTTCATGTGGTTCATAGCTTTGCCCCCAGCCTGACAAGTACCAGGTGTAAATACTCAAACCATAAGCGGCCGTGGTGCCAAGTGCGACCAACAAATCCATATTGCCTGAGCCCATGCGCAATGCTTTAAAGCCAGCCACATAAAAACGAGAGCCCAAAATAAACTGCACAGGAGTGGCTAATAAAAACTGCACCCATGCTGGCAACATCCAATGAACCCCAAATGGCATCAGCAGCATAGGCGCAAGCAATGGCAGAGACAGTGCGATGGCCAACACAACCGCGCCTTTGCCATGTAAATCAATGATGTTGTTTAGCTTGGTGTTTGTTGATGATGAATTTATTGTTTGGCGACCAAAGACATTCGCCTCAAATCCAGCTTTTTCAACAGCGGCGATCAAAAGACTGGTGATCACTTGAGGTTCTTGATTGACTCTGATTTGAGCTTTTTCCGTGGCCAAATTAACGCTGGCAGCATCAACTCCAGCAACTTTCGATAATGATTTTTCAAGCCTAGCCACACATGAGGCACACGTCATACCGCGAATGTTTAAGGTGACTAATTGATTCATAAGCTCCATAATGGAATACGTTAAGATTTATATAGATTGTCCTCCTTATATTAGGAAACCACAAAAAATATGACATTCATTTTTACCGTCAAAGGCATGAACTGTGGTCATTGCACCCAGGCCATCACAAAAGCCATTACTGAACTAGACCCCCAAGCAAGGGTTGATACAGACATCCCCAAACAAACCGTGGCAGTGACAAGCAGTCTTGATCGCGAACAATTGAGCGAGACCATTGTTGATGCTGGTTACGATATTGTGGCGGTCGCTTAATGGATATTGCAAACATCATTCAGACGGTCGCTATTTATGCGATACCCGTTATTTTTGCCATCACTTTGCATGAAGCTGCACACGGTTATGCCGCCAAGAAACTGGGTGACAACACGGCCTACGCTCTAGGCAGAGTAACTCTCAATCCCATCAAGCACATTGATCCAATGGGCACGATTGCTGTTCCGCTATTACTGTACTTTGCTACGGCAGGTACCTTCTTGTTTGGTTACGCCAAACCTGTACCAGTTCGCTTTGGTAATTTAAGACGTCCTAAAAAAGACATGATTTGGGTGGCTCTGGCTGGCCCAGGATCCAATTTAGTTCAGGCCATTTTTTGGGCCATCATGTACTTGCTCTTGGTCAAGGTATCGCTCACCGAGCGTTTCTTTTTAGAAATGTGTCAGGCGGGGGTATTGGTCAACGTGGTGATGTTTGCCTTCAATTTATTTCCTCTTCCACCCCTAGATGGTGGACGTATTTTGGTAGGCGTGTTACCTTGGAAACAAGCAGCCATGGTTTCAAGGGTTGAACCATGGGGTTTTTATATTGTTTTAGCCTTGGTTTTGACACAAACTATCAGTACTATTTGGATGCGTCCTGTGATGTCATTGACTTATTGGTTCTTAGACACACTGCTCATTCCATTTCGTTTAATTTTTTAGTCACTCAGGAGATATCCATGAAACAACCGATCTTAGTAGCAGGTGTATTACTCTCACTGTTAGTTCCCGGCATGGCTCATGCTCAATTTGCCAAAACTGAAGATGCCATCAAATATCGTGCAGCAACCTTTGTGGTGATGGGTAACCATTTCTCCAGAATTGGTGCTGTTGTTAAAGGCGAAAAGCCATTCGATAAAAATGAAGTTGCTGCAAACGCTGCAGTGGTTGCCAGCTTGGCTCACCTACCATGGCAAGCATTTGGCCCAGGCACAGAAGGCGGTAAGTCATTGCCTGAAATCTGGAAAGAAATGGACAAGTTCAAAGCTGGTAGCGAGAAAATGCAAAAGGCTGTTGCTGAACTGAATACGGCTGCTAAGTCTGGTAATTTAGAGACGATTAAAATAGCATTTGGTGAAGCAGGTAAATCTTGCAAAGCCTGTCACGATAACTATCGTAAGAAGTAATACATGATCAAAGCGATGGCGATCAATATGGCCATCGCTTTGAGTCTCACCTTTGAGTCGTCCTGAATCAAGGGAGCCGTAGAAGCAGCATCTCCCCAGTCTTTATCACCCGTGATCATCGCAGAAGTCAGGTTGATTCTCTTGGCATACTTGTAATACAGAATTGCCCCAACATGCACTACCACCAATGCAAGCAGCACCCATTCATTCCAACGATGGAATGAAGTCAAGAGCTCTACCCACGCAGAAGCTACGTATTTAGCGAGCGGCCCATCAAAGGCAATGTCATCCGTTGCAAATAATCCTGCCAAAGCTTGAGCCAAAAACAAACCAAGCAATACAAGCACTGAAACAGCACCCACTGGACTATGCCCGGGAGTTTCGGATGGATTTTTGAGATAGGCCAAGATGGCTTTGGGGGACTTGATAAATTGCGCAAAGCGGGCATGATGCGTGCCCACAAAACCCCAAACAATCCTGAAGGCAATCAAAGCTAAAACAAGATAGCCAAAACGGCCGTGCCAAATCATGGCATTACCACCTAATTTGACAGACACAAAACTACCAATCACTGCCATGACCAACAGCCAGTGAAATAATCTTAGAGGTAGATCCCAAATACGAATTTTCATATGTATCAATTTAGTTTACGATGTGATGATGCGTAAATACATTTATATTTTCTTTGCTTCAATTGCTACTGCTTTCATTTTAAGCGCTTGCGCCAATCAAGCGGTATACCGCCAATCAAGCAGCCCTTTAACAAGCGTCAGCTCCGTTGACTTGAATCGCTACCTTGGCACCTGGTATGAAATCTACCGCCTACCCAATTGGTTCGAGGGTGCTGACTGCGTGACTGTCTCTGCTCAATACGGCCTCAGAGATGACGGCAATATCAGTGTGCTCAACACTTGCCTTAAAAAAGACGGTCCCAAGGTGGCCAATGGCATTGCCAAAGTGGTTTCAGGCTCGAATAACTCACAACTCAAAGTGTCTTTTTTCAGACCCTTTTATGGGGATTACTGGGTGATAGATTTAGCAGAAGATTACTCTTGGGTTTTGGTCGGTGAACCAGCAGGCAAGTATTTTTGGATTTTGGCCAGACAAAAACAACTGGATCCAAAGCTAGAAGAAGCGCTTTTGGTCAAAGCTGAAAAGCTAGGCTATCAACGCAAAGATTTGATAAAGCCTAGCAATAGCCTTTAAAAACTCTTCATCGAATCTTTAATAAGTTTTTTGATGTCTTGATAGAACATCGTTGCTGGTGCGTTCTTGGCCATCAGCAAATAACTTGTAACAAAGACCAGCGCCTGTTTGATTACGGATCTTCTTAGCGTCTTCCTGCATCCTGTACATGGTATTAAAACAATCCATGCGCGACTCAAATTGATAAGTTTTGATTTCGGTCGGCTTGTTATTTTTGAGCAATGTGAACTCTAAGGTCCAATGAGTGTCACCCATTACTTGAGGCGCTTCTTCCTTATGACCTAATTGACAGGCTGTTAAGAAGATCGCACTCAGTAGTAATAGTTTTTTCATTCAGTGCTTTACTGTCCCATTTTTACTTGATCGAAGTCATGCTTATTTGGTACCAAATAAGCACCAATCAACATACCGAACGCACTGGCTATCAAACCCAATAAATGCGGCTCTACCAGCAATTCAGCGTTCGTGAACTCTAATAGTAACCATACACCTAAACCAAAGGTGATAGCAAGAGAAGCGCCTAAATTACTGGCCCTTTTCCAGAACAGTCCAGCTGCCAGAGGCACAAAAGCCCCGGCCAAAGTGATGCGGTAGGCGTGCTCGACCATGGTGTGAATCGATGCATCTGTGTAAATCGCGTAAAACGTCACAATGCACGCAAAACAAGCCACGGTGAGTTTGGTGGCCCATAAAAATTGTTTATCGCTCATGTGCGGCACCACTGATTTCAGAATGTTTTCTGAAAAAGTCACGGAAGGAGCCAACAAAGTTCCGGACGCTGTACTCATGATCACGGATAGTAGAGCGCCAAAGAAAACCACCTGCATGAAGAATGGCATTTTTTCCAAAATGAACATCGGTAAAATCAACTGAGAATCTTTACCAAGATATCTTGCAACCAAATCAGGATCAATCATCGTGGCTGAGTAAGCCAAAAACAATGGCACGGCAGCGAAGAAGAAATAGGAGATACCACCCAATGTGGTTCCCCATATAGCCACTCGCTCATTTTGGGATGAGTTCACTCTAGCAAATACATCTTGTTGGGGTATTGAGCCTAGAGCCATGGTCACCAATGCAGCAATCCAGGCAATCATGTCGACCCACTCTAATCTTGGCAAGAACTCAAACTTACCGGCGGCTGAAGCACTGCTGATCACTTTATCAAAGCCACCCGCCATGTCTCCAGCCATCCAAGAAACCGCCAGCAAGCCAATCACGATCACAATCATTTGCACAAAGGTGGTGATGGCCACAGACCACATGCCACCGAATAAGGTGTACAACAAAACCACGGCCGCACCAATCAACATGCCTTGAGTTTGAGTCAATACATCATAAGAGAGGACATTGAACACAAGACCTAAAGCGGTGACCTGTGCTGCAACCCAGCCCAAATAAGAAATAACAATGCAAAGAGACAGAATCATTTCTGTTTGTTTGTTATATCTGATTCTGAAAAAGTCACCCAGGGTCAGCAAGTTCATGCGGTAAAGCGGTCTAGCAAAAATCAAACCAAAAATGACCAAGCAGATAGATGCCCCCAAAGGATCAGAGATCAATCCTCGAAAACCACTCTCTAAGAATGTGGCAGAAATGCCTAAAACAGTTTCAGCACCAAACCAAGTGGCAAAGACCATGGCAAGCACCATGGGCAAAGGCAAGTTACGTCCAGCCGTGATGTAGTCCTTGGCACTGTGAACTTTTCTGGCACTTAAGAGACCAATCACAATTGATGCCAATAAATAAATTGCAACCAACCAAAGCAACATAGCTAACCTTTGTATTGAAACTGATTAATTCGCGAATTATAGAGGAGCATTCCTTGATTTTGATAAATAAAAAGCCATGCATTTGCATGGCTTTTTAAGATCTTAAACACTGGTAGATCAGGATGTTTCTGACTTTCTTGCAGGCTTTCTAACCACCTTCTTAGCAGCTGGTTTAGCAACCTTCCTGGCCACCTTCTTAGCAGCTGGTTTTTTGCTCGCAGGAGAACCGAGTTTCTCACCAGCGTCATGAGCCATTTTTTCTAAATTAGCGAAGCCCTGCTCTGCAGCTTCGGCCGCTTGCTTTGCCATCTTACGACCCTCTTTTAGAACCTTATGACCAGCATCCGACACATCGCGCACGATATCTGTGAACTTGTCAGATCCTGCTGGTAAGTTCTTGCTGGCAGTTTTTAGCCAATCTTCCATGGCTGAGCGAGCTTTATTGAGGTGTTTTTCTACTTCATCGGCCGCTTCATCTTCCATCGTTTTCAGAAGACCTTTGATCTTCTTTTGATAAGTCTTCATCCGAGCCATGGCATCTTCAGAAAACTGCTCCTGCAAAGCCTTTAGCTTGGCCACATCATTCGTGGCCGCTTGCTTGGCATAAGACTTGGCATGCTCCATGCTGGCCTTGATTTCAGTGACCTGATGCTCGCCAAGCTCTTTGGCGGTCTCTAACAGTCGATGAGATAGAGAGAAAAGTTCTTTGGCACGCTCTTGTTGCCACTTCATGAATTCATGTTGTCCTGACATCACGACCTCCTATGGATAGTTGATCTTTCATCCTATACCTAATTGAGGGTTTTGCCAACAATGTCAATTATTGAGTGATGTCCTTGAACCATCGGCTCAGTCTCAGTTTTTCAATCAATTCTTCTGAGCGCTGACCCAATGTTCTTCTAAAGTAAGCCTGTGATTGTTTGCGATAAACAAAAACCACAGCCACGGCTGCAATGCCAGCACCCAAAAACAGCAAATAAACCAAATCCCCGAACTGAGGCTTGAGGACATAACCAATCAAAGCTGGGATCGCAAAAGCAACAGCCATCAAACCAACATCCAGTATGACGACCGCTAACTCAAAGAATGTGAAGATCAAAAGACAAAGCCCAGTCAGCAAAGTCTTTTTATTCATGAAACTGATAAACCTGAACCTACCGTGAAAGTACCAATGGTTTTGGAATTTGAAAATCCTGCTGTTTTCAATATCTTTAATACTTCCTGCTCCGCCTCAGGAGCGCAGGAAATAAGCAAGCCACCACTGGTTTGTGGGTCTGTGAGTAGATTTTTTTGCCAAGCAGTCATGCTGCTTGGCAATTCAACTTCATCACCATAAGCAGCCCAATTACGGGTGGATGCTCCTGTGAAGATATCTTTTTGCACAAGTGTGGCGGCTTCTTCAATCACCGGAATGTCTTTCCAGTTGATTTGAGCTTTTAAGTTCGATCCGCGTGACATTTCTAAAAGATGTCCCGCTAAACCAAAGCCAGTCACATCGGTCAATGCATGAACACCTGCAGCTTCTGCCAAAATGGCACCGGGTTTATTCAACTGCGTGGTCAGTTCAATCATCTGCTGATAACCAGTAGCAGACAAGACTTCTTTTTTAAGTGCCGCCGATAAGATTCCAACACCCAAAGGTTTGCTTAAAATAATCTTATCCCCTGCTTTGGCAGCATTGTTTCTTTTGAGCTTCTTGGGATCAACAATACCAACCACCACCAAGCCATAAATAGGCTCGACAGTATCAATTGAGTGTCCACCAGCAATCATGATGCCAGCCTCTTTACAGACAGACTCACCGCCCGATGTGATTTTCTGAATCACATCCATGGGCAATACATTGATAGGCATACCAAGCAAAGCAAGTGCAAAGATCGGCAGCGCACCCATGGCATAAATATCTGAAATGGCATTTGTGGCGGCAATTCTGCCGAATTCATAGGGATCATCAACGATGGGCATGAAGAAATCAGTGGTCGCCACAATCGCTTGATGTTCATTGATTTGATAAACAGCAGCATCTTCATTGTTATCTGATCCAACCAATAACTCTGCCGGAATACTTCCAACTGGTGAGGCCTTCAAAATCTCTTTCAAAATGCCAGGGGCTATTTTGCAACCACAGCCCCCACCATGTGAAAGTGAAGTCAGGCGTCCGTTATAAGTCGTATTCATGTGTGAAGAAGATTCTAATTAAAGATAAATGGATGCTGGTGAGGTTTAAAAGTGATTTTCAACAATCATCTCTGATTGCGGAATAAATCCAGGTTTTGGCCAGGCAGGTTTAGTGGCCTTACCAATTGGCAACATCGCAGCTAATGCAAAGTCTTTTGGCAAATGAACCAATTCAGCCACTTTCTTAAAATCAAAACCAACCATTGGACAAGAGTCATATCCCATGCCTTTAGCAGCCAACATCATGGTTTGCAGCAAAATTCCTGCAGATCTCATGGCTTCATCACGCTGTAACTGCTCATCACCTGAGTAGAAAGGATTGATCCATGGCACCAAAATATCTTGCGCTTCCTTAGGTGCATTGACCCAATATCTGGCAGGATCTTTGCTCCACGCTTTGATATCAACCGCAATCACAAACAATAATGAGGCATCTGTGACTTGTGCTTGATCATGGGCAGCTGCGCGCAGTTGTGTTCTTAAAGCTTTATCTGTGACATTCACCAAACGCCAGTGTTGAATATTGAATGAAGATGGGGATTGCATCGCCAATTCGATCAATTGTTGTGTTTCTTCTTTGCTGAATTGATGAGTTGGGTCGAAATGTTTGATCGCTCTTCTTTGACGAATAGCATCTAGTGTGTTCATATTGATCTCTTATTGGTGATTGATTAAAAGTACTAATGGGTCAATTATGTCTTAAAAACTTTTGGTGGCCCATTCTGAAAAATTTGCTTTGTTTAAGACCCATGCATGTGGAACAGTCAAAGCAGCAAGTCCAACAAAGATGATTTGAATAAGATCTTTTTCAAAAGAAGGGGTCAACTTCCAATGCCAAACGCTGACTCCCATCATAATGACAGCGATTGTTGGCACAATTAACGCATAGATAAAATGCTGTCTTTTAAAGCTATCAAGAAAGAAGTGACTTCTTACCAAGTGGCGAGCACTGTGCATAAAGCAAAAATAGATTGTGAAAGCCAAGATGGGCGTTGCCAATAAAAACAGAATAGAGATTGAAGCAATTTCCAGCTGATTCCTTAAATTTACTTTATTTATATAAAACAATATTAAAAGAAAAGGTAATAAAAATAAGCTGACATACTTAGTTATCAGAACTATTTGCTGGGCTAGTTCTGCATCGACAATCATTCCATAAAGATTCGTAAGTTCTTCGCCATTAATCAAGGACGGCAAAGAAATGATTGCGAAGCCATAGCTTAACTTTAACAACTGATGACCTGATAAATTTATATCATCGGAAAAATGTATTGCCGACAGCATTAAGAAAATCACAAAGAAAAGTCCTGGTAGAAGATTCCATAATGCGATGATCAACAAAGAACTGACCATGTAAAGACCTAGAAATTTTATCCATTTTTTAACATGAACTAACTGATATGTTTGTCTAGCAAAAAGAACATCTAGGGACCCATGGGGCACGCCTAAAATCACAACCAGCGCCAATGCGATCAACAACATGGCTGAATTCAAGTGCGAATCGATGCCAAATGTTAATAATGCAACCAATAAGGATGCTGCTATTGCAAGATTACTTTGAAATAGAAGAATCCTATGCATCAATAGATCCACCAAGACGACGCTTTGAACGTATTAACTCAGGAATTGCTGAAAGAAAGGTTAATGCAGGTAGCGAAGCAATAATCTTCAATTTTTGCCAAAAGCTTGAATGATCGGACATAAAATCAGCCACAGTCCTGACATCACAGTTTTTAAAGAGCTCTACAAATATCTTTGCCCCAATGATTGGATTTTTCTTGATGACAGTAATGAATAAGAAATCCATCCAAGTTTGCATCCATGAGTCTTTTTTAAACTTCATTAACTGGTGATTATTTTTTAATTCAACAGCACAATCTTTTGACCAGGTTTGTATTCTCTGGAAAGCATAACCTGAACTTGGTCTGGCGGCCCCAGCAAATAAGCCAGCAAATAAATATGTGGGATCGTCAATCTGCTCAATATGATTATTCCCCATCGGCAGAATTCCCTTTTCCTGACGAATAATTGTGTAACTTTTATTTTGCGTATATATTCCGATCTTCTCAAGCAGTCGATCAGTTAATTGATCGGCAGTAAATAAATCCTCTGAAAATACTGTGTACTCTATCAAAGCTCTACTATTTGAAGTGGGCAGGCAGTAGATAAAAGCCAAACCTTCTTTAAAATTTGAATCAAAGTCCATTAATACCAACTTATCTTCAACAAATGGAGCGCCATCAAGCTCCACCTCATATCCAACAAAAGATTGCCACATCAGCGAATCTTTTTTAGTCATAGACTTAATTGGTCTTGTATCAACAACATTTGAGGCGGTAGCTACAAATTTGGATGTTGGAATATGCCAAGCATCTCTTTTGGTTACTTTATCAACTAATTTTTCACCAGTTAGTAGCTGAATCTTTTTATTTGAATTAATGGCACTTAAAGTATTTTTGTAAAAAATATCGCTAGGTAGCATTAAATATGGCGTTTCGTTGCAGCTATATTCAAAATCCTTGTGATTATTCTTGATCGAGAATGTATTCCACTTGAACGGTGCCAAATCTCTATGGATGGGCTCCTTCACATCCCAGAAGCACCATGTTCGATCATTTGTATAAACTTCCCGCTCTTCAATAATCAAAGTTTTGGGGCAATTCTCGCCAAATTGAGACAGTTGGTAAGCAAGACTCAATCCTGCACAACCGCCACCAATAATAACGAGGTCAAAGTGTTGATTCATGAACGTGAGGAAGATTTTTTAATGATTGATGAAGCTTGGCTTGATGCTGCCCTTTGTACCTATAAAAACCAGTATCAAAAAAAGAGCTTAACAGTATTTGGATTGTTAAACCCAACTTTAATGATTTTGAAACAAACACTCTTCCATTCCAAAACTCATAATGATTATTTTTAAGTTTTACTCCAATATGCCGGTATAAAAATGCTGCAATTGCCATCCCCATTCTTGCTCTTAATGGCAAAAAACATAGGCCCTGATGGCCGCTTTGATAATAAATATCTGCCCTATTAAGCAAATAAGTTAGATTTTGAGAAATAAGGTTTTTTGTGTCCTTGTCAGGATTAATGAATAGGCCTGGCTCTAGGTTTTTGCACATACCTCCAGGAATATACCTTCTATCCATCATGGCGTCCTCTGCCACATCTCTACAAATGTTGGTAAGCTGCATAGCAATTCCCAAATCAATGGCATGAGCGTATGCCTGCTCATCTCTTACATCAAGTATCTTACTCATCATCAGGCCAACCGTACCAGCAACTTGATAACAATAAATAAGAAGTTGATCTTCAGATTCAATACGAACAGATTTAAGATCTGACAAAACACCATGGATCAGCTCTACAGGCACTCTTGTGTCAATATTCTTCTTATTGAAAAGCTTTATTGCATCGTTGATGACGGGGTCATTTGATGTGCCAGCATTAATCTCAGTGATTATTTTCGAGAGAGTCTGATGTGCGAGAGTTATATCGTCACCATCATCCCCAATATCATCTATATATCGACAAAATCTGTAGAGCCTCGTTGCATCTTCTGCATGCTCATGCTTTAAAAGAAATTTAGCCCAAAAAAAAGTTTTACCTTTTTGGGCCAGTATGTTGTTTGATTCTTTTATGTAATCAATTGAATATTGATCAACTGGGGTCATTTAAAGTCTGCGACTGCTGGTATTAGATGATCAATCACTTTAGCTGAACAAAGAACGCCTGGCAATCCGGCTCCTGGGTGAGTTCCTGCCCCAGAGATGTAAAGATTTTTTATACCTTCTGCCTTATTGTGGAACCTAAACCATGCTGACTGTCGAAATAAAGGGGCAATTGAAAATCCTGCCCCATGCGTACTTAGATAATTACTCTGGAAGTCTTTTGGTGTCATAAAAAAGTCTTCAGTCATGTGTTTTTTCAAATCAGGCAGAATAGTTTGGTCTAGTGCATCAATGATTTTATTTTTGAGTATTTCACCCTCGATTGACCAGTCAATATCTGCCTTTAAATTAGGAACTGGGCATAAGACATAAAAACTATCACAACCTTCAGGGGCAAAAGAGGCATCTGTTGCAGTAGGGCGATGAATGTAGAGTGAGAAATCATCGGATAATATTTTTTTATCAAAAATATTACTGAGCAATTCTTTATAGGTTTTTCCTAGCCAAATAGTATGATGGACGACATCAGGATATTTTCTAGTGGTACCAAAGTAGATCACCATTAAACCCATTGAATAATGGGCTAGTTTAATTTTTACCTTTGACGCTATGGCAACGTCCTCCTGATCAACCATATTTTGGTACAGGTATGTAGGATCAGCATTAGAAACGATGATATCGGCACCCACCTTAGAGCCATCATCCAGAGTTAACCCAACGGCCTTACCGTTATCAATGATGATTTTCTTAACGGATTGATTCAAAATAATTTCAATGTTATTTCTTTCCATCAAGTTCTTATAGGCATTAACAATGGCGCCGGTGCCACCCATAGGAAAAAAGATGCCGAATCTTCTCTCTAGATAATGGATCAGTCCGTAAATGCTCGTCGTTGAAAACGGGTTTCCCCCGACCAATAATGGCTGGATTGAAAATGCTTGTCGTAACTTTGGATTCATTAAATGTCTTGAGACCATTCCCCAAACGCTCTCATAACTCTTCAAAACAAGCAGTTTTGGCACAAGAGAGATCATCAACATAAAGCGATCAAATGGAATAGCCGATAGCTTTGTAAAAGCTATGTCATAGATGTTTTTAGAATGAATGAGTAGCTTTTTGTAACCCTCTTTATCTCGGGGCTCTATCTTATCGATTTCAGCCAGAGTATCTTCGATCGTACCGCCATAATCAAAAGTTGTTTTATCTGAGAAATAAAAGCGATACCATGGTGTCAGAGGGACCAATTGAACATGATCTTCAAGTTTCTCGTTAAAGAGTTCAAATAACTCTTCGAGTAGAAACGGCGCTGTTATAACCGTTGGTCCAGCATCATGCTTGAACCCATTTCTGACGAATACTTGAGCCCTACCCCCCAACATCGGGCTTCTATCAATGATTTTTACTTGATAACCCTTAGCCCTCAATCTTAAAGCAGAAGCAATGCCACCAAAGCCAGAACCAATAACTACAGCCTGCCTAGGAATAGTGGTCATTTTTTAATTGTGCTTGAATCTGTTGAATCATTTTTAGCAGGTGTTCACTCATGGCATCTGGCAACATTTCTGCTGACTGCCCCGCTTCTGATAAATATTGTTCCGTTAACTTAATCGCACTACCAACAGGATCGACGGATCCCGCATCTTTTAGCAAATGAACCACGTTCAGTGATTTTTGCTGACCATTGGTCGGTGAATCTTTTTCAATGTCTTGCAGATCATCAGCCATTTGATATGCAACAGAAAAAGCGCTGACACTTTTTCTAACGATTTCCAAATATTGATTTTGTGACGATAAGACGATTGCAAGCTCTAGCGGCAAGCCCAATAAAGCACCGGATTTTGCCTTTGCAATTCTTACGTAGGTATCAATGCATTGAATAGGATTGACTTTGCATTCTATGTCATCTGACTGACCCTCGATGACCGAGGAAGTGCGTCGACCAACAAGTGAAATAATGATTGGCAATAATTTTGTGTTGCTGATTCCACCCAGCAAACTATAAGCACTTGAAAGCAAAAGATCGCCTGCACAGATAGCAATGTTAGTACTGTATTTTTTCCAAACCGTTATTTGACCTCTACGGATCTCATCCATATCCTGAATATCATCATGGATAAGGGATGCGTTATGCAATAACTCAGATACTGCTGAGATGATCAGCATATCGTCATGCTCTACATCTAATTCTAGACATGCACTGAGACAAAGTCTCATTCTAACTTTTTGACCTGGCGCATCTAGATGGTACTTAGCTGCCTGAAGCGCTAAGTTTTGAATTTGTGATGATTCGGTAACAGTGCCGAATATGTGCCCGTTAATTAATGCATCAACTTGACGAATTAATTCGTCAATAGATGAATCCAAACCTTTTGATGATTTAGATAATTTAATTAATGTTTGAGCTGTCATTTAATGATTTCAAAAAATATCGGGCACATCTTTTTAATTGTTTTTATCAATTTAAAGATATGCCCGAATATATGACTCTAGTTATTGACTATTACTTCTTTTCGCTTTCAGACACAGCTACTGACCAAATGATCACACCAAATGCAATCTTGTTTAGAACGTCAGCAAGGTTGTAAATGATATTCAAAGCATTGGAACTAGCTTCTGGAGAAGCGCCTGTTAGGTAACCGAAGAAATAACCAATTGGATAGATTGCCCAACCAATTGTCACAATCCAACGCATTAAGTTAAATGCTGACTGTACATTTGCTGGTGCTTGTTGTGCATTGATCTTGCTGGCTTCGCCTGCGAAGATTTCCCAAAGGATATATGCCCAACCAATCATACCGATGATGAATGCAGGCCATACAGCCATGTATCCAGCTTCGCCTAGGTATCCACCAACCAACATGACCAATGTACCAATCATCAAACGCCAAAACACGCCAACTGGCACTTTAGCAATTGCTTGAAGAATCAAGTAGAACTCAATCATCAATAGCGGTACTGTGATTAACCAGTCGATGTAACGGAAAACAGTTGGTGATGCACCTGTTGAAACCCATACATCGCGCATATAGAAATAATGCACAGCAGCAATTAATGTAACCAAACCTGATACAGTTAATGAAGTCTTCCATTTAGGGCTAACGCGATCTCTCTCCAAGAAGAAAAATGCTGTTGAAGCAACAAGCGCCATTGAAATCAACCAAAATGAAATTCCAACGAAGTCTGTTGACTTGAGGACCAGAGTTTCTGCATATGCAGGTGATGCAATAAGACCTAGAGTGACCAAACCTAGTGCTGATTTACATCGGATTAAAGCGTTTTTGAATGTAATCATTTGCTTCTCCATAAAAAAATTATTGTGTAACTGCATTTAAAACTATTAGTTAAAAACACATGAATAACTAAATTGTCTTAGACAAGTAGCTGACTCATACTACTCTGATTTTTTGTGGATACACTAGTGGTTTTCCCTATTCCAGGTTTTCCCTATTCCAAATCATTTTGGTCCATCTAGAAGTGCCGATTAGCTCAGGAGCTAACTTTATTTATTTAAACAAAAAAGACTCATCAGAAATTTCTCTAAGTCTTCTCTCTAGGCCCTTACTTTATCGAGCTTCCAGAGGGGTGATATGCCAATCATCCATAAATGATGAAAGCCGGAGCTCAAAATAAAATGATTTGGATTTCAAGAGCTTAATCACTCTTTTTATCGGTGTGTAGTTTTTTATTTAACGGAATCTTGCGTGTTTTTACGATTTTTTATCAATCTTTGATTTTCAAAAATCAAAAATCTGCACCTAAAGTTGTGACAGACAAACTCTGTATTTCATTTGTGATTCATCAATCAATGATGAATAATTTAATTTCAGTGATTAATTCAGAATTAGGCGGTACTTTTTTAGCAAGGCCTTCAGCACCATCAAAGCACTTCATTGATTGGAGAATTGGGTCTTAATAGACAAAACCCCCATCATTGCTGATGAGGGTTCGTTACGACTGGTGGGCCCTCGCGGACTTGAACCGCGGACCAAAGGATTATGAGTCCTCTGCTCTAACCAACTGAGCTAAGGGCCCTTATGGATTAATCTTCCTCTAAGAAGCTCTTCAGTTTGTCGCTTCTGCTTGGATGACGCATTTTACGCAAAGCTTTTGCTTCAATTTGACGTATACGCTCACGTGTTACGTCAAACTGCTTACCAACTTCTTCCAAAGTATGGTCAGTGCTCATCTCAATACCAAAACGCATTCTCAATACTTTTGCTTCACGTGGTGTCAATGAATCAAGGATGTCTTTGACCACATCACGCATTGAGTCATGCAAAGCAGCTTCTTGCGGAGCCAAAGTATTCGTGTCTTCGATGAAGTCGCCCAAGTTTGAATCAGCATCATCACCAATTGGAGTTTCCATTGAGATAGGCTCTTTAGCGATCTTCATGATCTTGCGAATCTTGTCTTCTGGAATCTCCATCTTCAGAGCCAATGTTGCAGCATCAGGTTCTACACCTGTTTCTTGCAAAATTTGACGACTGATACGATTCATCTTATTGATGGTTTCAATCATGTGAACAGGAATACGGATTGTGCGAGCTTGGTCAGCGATTGAACGCGTGATCGCCTGACGAATCCACCACGTTGCGTATGTTGAGAACTTATAACCACGACGGTATTCAAACTTATCGACAGCTTTCATCAAACCAATGTTGCCCTCTTGGATCAAGTCCAAGAACTGCAAACCACGGTTGGTGTATTTTTTAGCAATCGAAATCACCAAACGCAAGTTAGCAACCGTCATTTCACGTTTAGCAGCACGAGCACGTTTTTCGCCCTCGTTCATCTTCTTGTTCACTTCTTTTAATTCTGGAAGTGGCAAGACCACGTTATTTTGAATATCAATTAACTTTTGTTGAATTTCTTGAATTGCAGGGATGTTTCTTTCAAGGATGGCTGCGTAAGACTTGGCATCTTTTAGCAAGATTGAAGACCACTTCAAGTTCAATGCTTGTTTTGGTAGAGCTGCTAGAACTTCTCCACGTGGCACACCCACTTTATCTACAAGTACTCGAACCAAGCTGCGCTCCAATGTCCATACTTGATCAACTTGCTTGCGCATCGTGTCACATAGCTTTTCTACAGACTTGGCCGTTAAGCGGAATCCCATCAATTCATTACGAATCGCTTCTTGTGCTTTTTTGTAGCCAGGAGAGTTGTAGCCCTCTTTCTCATGCGCTTTGCGCATCTTGTCAAATTGATTGCGGATCACCACGAACTTAACGAGAGAAAGTTGCTTTAATTCTTCAAGCTGCTTAGCGGATGCAGTATTACCACCGCCACCACCGCCGCCTTCGTCTTCACCCTCTTCACCTTCTTCATCCTCAAGAGGCTCTTCTTCTTCAACGGCAGTCATTGGAATGTCTTCTGCGTTTGGATCAACCAAACCATCGACAAACTCATCAATCTCCATCGTGCCTTCTTCGATCTTCTTGACGTTATCCAAAATCTCAATGATCGTTACAGGGCATGCTGACAATGCCATCACCATCTCTTTAAGACCTGCTTCAATTTTCTTAGCAATGACAATCTCGCCTTCGCGAGTTAAAAGATCAACTGTGCCCATTTCACGCATGTACATACGGACTGGATCAGTTGTTCTGCCAAACTCAGAGTCAACAGTTGATAGAGCTGCTTCAGCTTCTTCTTCAGCTTCTTCTTCGGTTGTGGCAGATGGCGCATTCTCATTCAACAACAATGTTTCTGCATCAGGTGCTTGTTCGTAAACAGTGATGCTGATGTCGCTCAACAAGCTGATCAATGTTTCTAACGAATCAGAATCAGAAATTTCATCTGACATCACGTCATTGATTTCGCCATGCGTTAAGTAGCCGCGTGACTTACCCATCTTGATCAAATGCTTCAAGCGAGCACGGCGCAACTCTTGCTGTTCTTCACTGCCTAATTTCTGAGCATTGAACTCTTGCAACAATGCTTTTTCTTTTGCTTTGCGATCACGTGCCTTTTGACGATCTGTGCGGTTATCCACATTTGGATCAACCGGCTCTACTGGCTTTGGTTTACGTCCACGTGTTTTTTTAATGGGCTCGCCGTTTTCATCTACTGCAACTTCTAAAGTTGCTTCGTTCTCTTTAACTTTCTTGCCAGCATTTTTTTGTTTTTCTGCTTTGGCCAATTCTTTAGCCAAAGCTTTGGCTAGCTTTGCTTCTTCTTTTAACTCTTTTGCTGTTTTAACTGCAGGCTTGGTTGGCTTAATTGGCTTAGCTGGAACTTTAGCAATGACTTTTTTAGCCACCGGCTTTGCTACTGCCTTTTTAGCCACCGGCTTAGCAGCAGCTTTCTTGGCCACTGGTTTGGCCGCAACTTTTTTAGCCACAGGCTTGGTGGTTGCTTTTTTTGATGCCGGCTTAGCAACTTTTGCAGCAGGCTTCTTAGCCACAGGTTTGGCTGCAGGTTTTTTAGCCGCTGGCTTGGCCACTGCTTTTTTAGGCGCTGGCTTAGCAGCTTTTGCAGCAGGCTTCTTAGCCACTGGTTTTGCAATTACTTTTTTGGGGGCTGCCTTAGAAATGACTTTTTTGGCTTTAGATGCTGGCATAATGTTAGTACTCACTCACTTTAATAGACTAAGAAGTTACAGAACTGCTAACTTATTGAATTTCATTAGAAATTCGCAAACCTTGTATTATAGTCGGTGAGTTGGAGTTTTTCCAGATTATTTGAGTTTTGTCATTAATTGACGGTAGCGCTCAACATCGCCTTCCTGGGATTGACCAGCCGCTATTCTGGTAGCGATTTCAGTCATTTGATCCTTTAAATCAATCTGTTCCAGTTTCTTGAGGGTGCTATAAAAGTCTTCTTTGGCAATATCTTCGGTTAAATCACTTTGCATGATTCTTTCACGAAGGATGGCATAAGACTTGGCCAAAGGCGCCCGATCCAATTGTTCCTGAAATACCGCAAAACCAACATTGGATGGCATTTGCTCACACTGGAAAATCAAATCTGCCATCAATGCCATGGCCTTCTCTGATCTTTTTTGGGCTGCGCCCAAAATCAGTCGCTTAGCTTCAGGCTCAAGAGTTCTGGCAAAGAATGGGAATTGCAAAAGAATTCTTAAAATTTGCTCTGCCAAATCGGTTGGCGCTGTGGGTGGCGGGCCAGATGAAACAGGTGCTTTTTTAGCCCATGGCTTTTTACCATTCGAGCCGGCACCAGTCATGTATTTATTTGATCCATTGTTTGCTACCTGCGTCATTGGTTTTTGCTCAACAACAGGTTTGAATCCACAAAATGATTCAAGCTCTGCAGGAGTAATGCCAATTCTTTGAGCCAACTCACGAATCAATTGCGCTCTTAATGCGATCGCAGGCATCGATAACAACAATGGCTTAGCTGCATGTTGGGTTTGCGCTCTACCTTCAGGTGTATTCCAATCATGACCTTCATTGGCCACTTGAATTAGAAATGAAGATAAAGGCATCGCTTGGCGAATCGCTTCTTCAAACGCTGGTGCACCACGCTCTCTGACAAAACTATCCGGATCGTGTTCTGTTGGCAAAAATAAGAATTTAATTTCTTTGTCGTCTGCCATCATTGGCAAACAAGCTTCAAGCGCTCTCTTCGCAGCTCGCTGACCTGCAGCATCACCGTCAAATGAAAAAATGATGCGATCGGTTTGACGCATCAAAGCTCTGACGTGATTGGCTGTACACGCCGTACCCAAAGTGGCCACACCATTGGCAAAGCCCAATTGAGCAAGCGCCACCACATCCATGTAGCCCTCACAAACAATCACATACCCCTTATCTCTGATGGCTTGTCGCGCTTCAAACAAACCATACAAAGTATTGCCTTTAGAGAACAGTGGTGTTTCTGGTGAATTTAAATATTTAGGTTCGCCAGCATCTAAGATTCGGCCACCGAATGCAATCACCTGCCCTTTTGGATTGCGAATCGGGAACATGATGCGATCACGAAAGCGATCGTATCGTTTTGACTCTGACTGAATAATCAAGCCGGCTTCAACCAAAACATTGGCAATCGAGTCTTGAGTGTAAGAACCAAACACAGCTTCTAAGCCTTGCCAAGCTTCCGGTGCGTAACCCAAGTTAAATCGCTTAGCAATTTCTCCACTCAAGCCACGACCTTTTAGGTAATCAATGGCCCGTGTATTTTGTTTTAGCTGTTGCTTATACCAATCAGCCGCCGGAGACATGACTTCACTGAGGGCCATTGCTTGCTGTTGCTTAGCAAGGTCTTGTGGTCTGCGCTCTTCGCGTGGCACAGTCAAGCCAGCAGATCTTGCCAATTCTTCAATAGCATCTACATACGTTAGACCAGAATGCTCCATGAGAAAACTGATCGCAGAGCCATGCGCTCCACAACCGAAGCAGTGATAAAACTGTTTGGTCGGTGAGACGCTGAATGATGGAGACTTCTCGTTATGAAAGGGACACAAACCTTGAAAGTTAGCGCCGCCTTTTTTCAATGTCACATGACGCCCAACAACCTCGACGATATCGATGCGATTCAATAAATCAGCAATGAAGGATTGAGGAATCATGTTGGCAGTCTATGACAATTCTTTATTTTGTTAAAGCAGCTTTCACTTGAGCAGAGACAACACCCATATCAGCTTTACCAGCCAATTGTGATTTAACAAGACCCATCACCTTGCCCATATCTTGTGGTCCAGTTGCGCCAACTTCTGTCACTGCTTTTGCAACCACTGCAGCCACTTCGGCTTCAGACATTTGCTCTGGCATATAAGCCTGCAAAACAATCAGTTCAGCACTCTCAATCGCCACCAAGTCATCACGCTTAGCAGCCTGAAATTGAGAAATAGAATCCTTGCGTTGCTTGATCAGTTTTTCAATGATGGCAACCACTGCGCCGTCATCCAACTCAATGCGCTCATCCACTTCTTTTTGCTTCATGGCAGCTAACAATAAACGGATCGTTCCCAAGCGAGCAGTGTCTTTTGCGCGCATGGCATTTTTCATATCTTCTGTGATTTGGTCTTTTAAGCTCATCTTTACTCCTCAAATGAAAAAACCCACTGCGGGATAACCGTCAGTGGGTTTGTCTTATCCCAAGGCTAGAAATCCAGCCTGAGAAAAAATTAATACATTTTCTTAGGCAACATCTGGCTGCGAATACGCTTGTAATGGCGTTTAGCAGCAGCAGCTTTCAAACGCTTGCGCTCAGCTGTTGGCTTTTCGTAGAACTCACGAGCACGTAGCTCAGTCAAAAGACCGTTCTTCTCGATGGTGCGCTTGAAACGGCGCAGTGCTACTTCAAATGGTTCGTTTTCGCGTAAGCGGATTGTTGTCATGCTGTAGTTCTCTAAATAGGATCTGAAAAAAAAGTCAGAAAAAACTGTAAAACGAGATTGTAGCACGGCAAAATACAGTCATGCGAGTACTTGGTATAGAAACTTCTTGTGATGAAACAGGTGTGGCAATTGTCGATACAGCCCCCTGGGAGGCCGGGAAGCCTGCTGGGATGGGCTTATTAGGCCAAGCTCTGTACTCTCAAATAGCCATGCACATTGATTACGGCGGCGTGGTACCCGAATTAGCCTCTAGAGATCACATCAAAAGAATAATACCTCTTATAAATCAGGTACTTAAAGAAACTCCTGGTGGCTTAGAAGACATTGATGCGATCGCTTTTACCCAAGGTCCTGGCCTGGCCGGAGCACTTTTGGTGGGCGCATCCGTGGCAAAAGGCATGGCCTTGGCCCTGAATAAGCCCGTTTTGGGCATCCACCACCTGGAAGGTCACCTTTTATCGCCATTACTGGCCGATGATGCCAATATTAATTTTCCATTCGTGGCCCTCTTGGTGTCAGGTGGGCACACGCAACTCATGAAAGTGACTGGGGTTGGCGAATACACGATCCTTGGAGAAACTTTGGATGATGCTGCTGGCGAGGCGTTTGATAAAACTGCCAAGATGTTGGGCTTGAGTTACCCAGGAGGACCAGCTGTTTCAAATTTATCCAAAACTGGTAATCCAAGCACCCATCAATTTCCTAGACCCATGAAACATTCCGGTGATTTGGATTTTTCATTTGCTGGTTTAAAAACATCGGTACTGACCCAAGTTAAAAAAGTCACTGCTGCCAACGATGGTCACTTGAGTGATTCGGCTAAAGCGGATGTCGCCAGAGGATTTGTCGATGCTATCGTCGAAGTGTTGGTCAGTAAATCCATCAATGCTTTGAAGCAAACCGGCTTAACAACTTTGGTTGTCGCTGGTGGAGTTGGCGCCAATGAACAACTGAGAGAATCTTTAGCTCAGTCTTGCGCTAAAGAAGATTTTTCAGTTCATTACCCACCGATGCATTTGTGCACCGACAATGGTGCGATGATTGCTTTTGCTGGCGCTATGCGCCTAAAGAAAAATCCCCAACTTGCTACCAAACATTGGGGATTTGACGTGAAGCCCCGATGGCCTTTGGATGATTTAGAGTGAAAATTCTAAAGAATTAGTCTGACTGAATCAGTGCATACGCACTGTGGTTGTGAATCGACTCAAAGTTTTCAGCTTCAACAACAAAAGATTTGATTCTTGCATCTGCCTTCAATCGACCGGCCACATCACGCACCAAATCTTCAACAAACTTTGGATTGTCGTAAGCTCTTTCGGTCACGAACTTTTCATCTGGGCGCTTTAACAAGCCCCACAACTCACATGAAGCCTCTGCTTCTGCGATCCTGACCAAATCTTCAATGCTCAAATCAATGTCTTTTTGTAATGTCACATTCATCGTGACATGTGAGCGTTGATTGTGAGCGCCGTATTCAGAAATTTCTTTTGAGCATGGGCACAAGCTTGTGACAGGCACAACAGCCTGAAGCTTTAAATCTACCTCTACTTGGCCATTCACATTTTTAGCGTTGGCCACCCAAGTCACATCGTAATCAAGCAAACTTTGCACACCAGAGATCGGTGCTGTTTTATTGATGAAGTGAGTGTATTTGAGTGAAATCTGACCGGCCTGAGCTTCTAGCAATGGCAACATTTTGCCAATCATCGAACGCATCTCATGAGCATTCAAAGGCGCATGACTGTCTTGCAACAAAGCGATAAAACGGGACATGTGTGTACCCTTTTTATCCGCTGGCAATAAAACATCTAAATCAATCATGGCAACGCTAGGTTGCACGCCTGATTCGGTTGTGACCTGAATAGGATGGCGCACACCACGAATTCCAACGCGATTAATCACGATGTTGCGATGGTCAACGGACGACTGAACATCGGCCATGGCCGATGTTTTTAGGAAAGATGTGTTGATGTCATTCATGGCTATATTGTCCTGCAATTTTACGCAGCTTGTTGTTTTGCTGGAATTCCCAGCTTTTCCGCAATGGCTTTGCGGATGCCTGCTGCATCCAAACCACACTCTTTCATCAGCAAAGCATGGTCGCCTTGATCAACGAATCGATCAGGCAAACCAAGCACCAAAGTTGGCACTTGAATGCCTGCTACTGATAAGGCTTCAAGGCAAGCACTGCCTGCTCCACCACCCACAGCACCTTCTTCCAGGGTGACAATCAAGTCATGCTCTTGGGCCATCTTGCACACAAGATCAACGTCCAATGGCTTGATGAATCGCATATTCACAACCGTGGCGTCAAAGTCAGGCGCAACTTCTAGCGCTGGGTACAACAAGGTACCGAATGCAAGAATCGCCACTTTTTTACCTTGAAGACCTGAAGTGCTGCGTCTGATTTCAGCTTTACCCAGCGGTAATTCTTTGAGCTCTTTACTCACGACTGCACCAATTCCAGCGCCGCGCGGATAACGCACAGCCGATGGGTGATTTTGTTTAAAAGCGGTGGTCAATAAATCACGGCACTCTGCTTCGTCTGCAGGAGCCATCAACAACATGTTTGGAATACAACGCAAATAAGGGATGTCATAAGCACCAGCGTGGGTCGCACCGTCTGCACCAACCAAACCTGAACGATCCATTGCAAAGACAACTGGCAGGTCTTGCAAGGCCACATCATGGATCAACTGATCGTAACCACGTTGCAAGAATGTTGAATAAATCGCAACCACTGGTTTCATGCCTTCACAAGCCAAGCCACCAGCAAAGGTCACGGCGTGTTGTTCAGCAATACCCACATCGAAATAACGATCAGGGAAGCGAGCCTCAAAATCAACCAAGCCAGATCCTTCGCGCATCGCTGGTGTGACTGCTACCAAGCGCTTATCTGCCTCAGCCATATCGCACACCCAGTCACCAAAAACTTGTGTGAATGTCTTTTTACTTGGGGTGCTTGGTTTTGCAGTTGCAATTCCTTGGGCAGGATCAAACTTGCCTGGTCCGTGATAAAGAATCGGATCAGCTTCTGCTAATTTATAACCTTGTCCTTTTTTGGTGACCACGTGCAAAAACTGTGGGCCTTCACCATCAAGAGCCAAACGTCTGACGTTTTGTAGGGTCGGTACTAACGAGTCAAGGTCGTGACCATCAATTGGTCCAATGTAATTAAAACCAAACTCTTCAAAAATAGTTCCAGGCACAACCATGCCTTTGGCGTGCTCTTCTAATCTTTTTGCAAATTCTCGCAAAGGTGGCGCCATCGATAAAACACTGTCCAAACCTTTTTTGGTGGCGGCGTAAAAACGACCACTCATCAAACGCGCCAAATAACGGTTCAAGGCGCCCACTGCTGGAGAAATCGACATGTCGTTATCATTCAGAACCACGACCAAAGGTAAATCTTTGTGTATGCCGCCATTGTTCAAGGCTTCAAAGGCCATACCGGCACTCATCGCACCATCACCAATCACGGCCACGGCCACGCGCTTTTCGCCTTGAGCACGAGCACCCAGTGCCATACCAATTGCTGCAGAGATACTGGTTGAAGAATGAGCTGTACCAAAAGTATCGTATTCACTTTCAGAACGACGCGGGAAACCTGAGATGCCACCATACTGTCTGAGCGTATCCATGCGCTCACGACGACCTGTCAAAATTTTATGTGGGTAACTTTGATGACCCACATCCCAAATCAAGCGGTCATAAGGTGTTTGAAACACGTAATGCAAGGCCACTGTTAATTCAACCGTGCCCAAATTAGACGATAGATGTCCACCAGTCTTTGCAACTGAATCCACCAAAAATTCGCGCAACTCTGCCGCAAGCTTTGGTAATTGATCCCGACTTAACTCGCGTAAATCTTTTGGATCATCAATTGTTTTAAGTAAATCAGTCATAAATTATTTTAATTGCAATCAGCAAGACTGCTGTCAGTTCTCTCTATTCACCACTTTACTAGCAATAGCTCTTAATAAGTCAGCATTGTCGCCCCAAATGCTCAGGCTATCGAGGGCTTCTTGATGCAATTGTCTTGCAAATTCTCTTGCGCCATCCAAACCCATCAAAGAAACAAATGTTGGTTTATTGGCAGCAGCATCTTTTCCGGCGGTTTTGCCCAAAGTTTGACTATCTGAACTCGCATCCAAAACATCATCCACCACCTGAAACGCCAAACCCAAAGCACTGGCAAACACATCCAAGGATTTTTTCTCTTGCTCATTCAAATGAATCGCAATTGCACCAATTTGCACGGCCGTTCTTAACAGAGCTCCTGTTTTTAAACGGTGCATCTGCTCTAGTTCATTTTGCGTTAACTGTTTACCAACACTTGCCAAATCAATGGCTTGACCACCCGCCATACCAGCCATGCCACCAGCCATGCTCAAGCTGGTGATCACTTGTACTTTCTGCGCGTCGTTGAGTGCGCTTTGCGCAATCAACTGAAACGCCATGGTTTGCAGGGCATCACCCACCAACAGGGCACTGGCTTCATCAAACGCTTTATGAACGGTTGGTCTGCCACGACGTAGGTCGTCGTTATCCATGCAAGGCAAATCATCATGAACCAATGAATACGTGTGAAACAATTCCAGAGCCACTGCACAGGCATCAAGTCCAGCCACCTGGTCCAACTCTTTACCAGCAAGACTGGCTGTTGCGTAAGTCAATAAAGGGCGCACTCTTTTGCCACCGCCAGTGGCGGCATAGTGTATGGCAGACTTCAAGCCTGATGCAACTGAGACTTGATCATCAACATATCTGAGGATGGCCTGATCCAGACGCTCTGTTGAACGTTGCAGCCAGACAGAAGTTGAATCACTCGGCTTCAAATTACCCTTGAACCATCTTCACTTGCTGCTCAACCTGCCCTAAAACATGCTGGCAATGCTTCAATAATTCAGCACCACGCTTATAAGCAGTCAAGGTATCTTCAAGACTTAACTTGCCCGATTCCATGGTCGCGATCAAACCCTCGAGCTCAGAAACAGCATCCTCATAACGAAGATCAGGGCTCAAAGAAGTGGAGGAAGCAGGAGTAGCTTCAGCGCCAGTCTTTTTAGGCATAAAAATCCCTTTTATTTGATAAAAAACAATTCACTGACCGATTTTAAGGCTTTAGGGACGGTTATAATCTTTTTCCCTATCCAATATCGACCCGTCGATGGTTGGATTGGTTATTCCGCTTAGCTTCGGCTGACTTTTTTCGGGGGTGGGAAGAATGACTAATCTAGCTAGCGCGCAGCATCTTGCGCAGTCCAAGCTACAACTGCCAGTATCGGCTTACTTTGATGCAGAGCTGTATCAAAGAGAAATTGACCTGCTTTTTAAGCAGGGGCCTGGTTACGTCGGTCATGAGCTCATGGTTCCAGAAATTGGTGACTACCAAACCTTAAGTGCCGAGAATGAAGGTCGCGTATTGATCCGCAACGATCAAGGGATTGAACTGCTCTCAAATGTGTGCCGCCACCGTCAAGCCATCATGCTGAACGGACGAGGCCATGTAGACAATATTGTTTGCCCATTGCACCGCTGGACCTATAAAACGGATGGCACTTTATTGGGTGCACCGCATTTTGATGATCAACCTTGCCTGAATTTAGGTAAGAGTCCTTTACAAAACTGGCAAGGTCTTCTATTTGAGGGCCCAAGAGATGTTCATGCTGACTTGATGAACATGGGAATTTCAAAAGATCTGGATTTCTCTGGATACATGTTGGATCACGTAGAAGTGCATGAATGTAATTACAACTGGAAAACATTCATTGAGGTCTACCTCGAGGACTATCACGTTGAACCCTTCCACCCTGGCTTAGGCAAGTTTGTTTCTTGCGAAGATTTATCTTGGCAATTTGAAGACTGGTTCAGTGTTCAAACCGTTGGCATTAAAAATCAATTGAAGCATGCTGGCTCGCCAACTTATCAACGTTGGCACGATGCCGTTTTAAAAACCCATCCAGAAAAAATGCCAAAGCATGGCGCCATTTGGTTAACTTACTATCCGAACATCATGGTGGAGTGGTATCCAGGTGTTTTATGTGTGTCAACGCTGCAACCCATGGGCGTGAATAAAACCAGAAACATCGTTGAGTTTTATTACCCAGAAGAGCTTGCATTGTTTGAGCGAGAGTTCATTGAAGCAGAAAGAGCTGCTTACATGGAAACATGTATTGAAGATGACGAAATTGCAGAACGCATGGACCAAGGTAGAAAAGCCCTCCTGGATCGCGGCGTGAATGAAGTGGGTCCATATCAAAGCCCGATGGAAGATGGCATGCAACACTTCCACGAGTGGTACAGAAAAGCAATGTCCTACAAGTAAAGAACTAAAGGACTATAGGGTTAAGGGGTTGATGATGTTATTGATTGAAGCCACTGAATTAAAAAAAGATTTGGAGTCAGGTAAAGAATTTTTCTTATTTGATTGCCGTTTTGATCTGGTCAACCCTAAAGCAGGTTATGAATCTTATTTGGATGGGCACATTCCATCTGCTATCTACGTGGATGTTGATCATGATTTGGCTTCTGAGAAAAATGGTCAAAATGGTAGACACCCTTTACCAACGATTGAGCAGTGGCTCAAAACATGCGCCAGCCTTGGCATCACAAAAGATAGCAACATCGTCATTTATGACAATCAGTCATGCATGTACGCCGTCAGAATGTGGTGGATGTTAAGAGCCACAGGCCATAACAAGATTCGATTGCTCAATGGTGGCTATGCCGCTTGGTTGGCTGCCGGTTTTGCAGGCGAGACAACAGAGCGTCACAGATCAAACAGCTCTTCAGCATCATCAGGCAACACTGCTACTGATGGATACAAGGATGCGCTTTTAGCTTCAGACATTCTCAATAACTTATCCAGTAAAAAATTCGTGGTTCTGGATGCACGATCTGCTGATCGCTTCCGTGGCGAGAATGAAACGCTTGATCCTGTGGGCGGACATATTCCTGGGGCGATCAATCGTTTCTTCAAAAATAACTTGGATGCCAATGGCCAATTTAAATCTGCAGATGTCTTAG
>Ga0222712_10001501_pt1 | contig 28676 bp, 21 predicted proteins | sample C33_657DmetaG_FD_165043 | JGI IMG/M metagenome (GOLD analysis project Ga0222712, IMG submission 165043) | Estuarine water microbial communities from San Francisco Bay, California, United States - C33_657D | ecosystem: Environmental > Aquatic > Marine > Unclassified | place: USA: California... | reverse complement strand
AAGAAAACTATGAAGATAAGATAAATAAATAAAAATTATCCAGGCAATACCTGTTTCTGTTCCACAATTTTATTCCGAATGATATAAATGGATGAGATGACCAAGAGAGAAATCTCGGTCGAACTCCGGAAAATCATTGGAACATCTTGGGTTTGCACGCTGTAATAAACCCACATGCTAGATGAACAAATATTTAGAATGCAAAACAAGAGAGATAAACTGTTGGTGCTTTTGTTCTTGTAAAGTAGAAACATAAAAATAAAACGACCAATCACAGACAAAGATATTGCTGTGTAAGGTATGGTTTTTAGTTCGCTCATTTAGAAAATATAAAAAATAATTTTTATATTTTATTTATTAACAAGTAAGTTTGTATGAATCGCACTCAGACTTATGGTTTTTGTATCCATACCAGGCAGTGTATCCTTGCTGTTTCCACACAATGTATGCGCAATTTGTATTATATTGACAATTAAATAAACTGGAACACGCAATTTTACACTCATTGTATTTAGATAAAGCATCGCCCGAACACCAATAATAACTATTTATCTGCATTAGTCCATAATCGGTAGATCCGTCAGTGTTTTTATTTGTTGCATCACAGTTATACGAACTTTCATATTTACTTATACATACCATGGTGGGTATCGTATAATCTGGAAATCCTGATTTTTTCAAATAACTTGAAATTTGACATTCAGATTGAGTGTTTGAACGAAGCATCATAGGTTCTTTATCGCAATTATCCTGAATGACTTTTGTGTATTTAAAATCATATTGAAGTAAAAAATCTTCAACTTCGGTGTTATAATATTCCATAAAAACATCAATGTCTCTTACTAATACCCAAAGAGATATTCCAGATGGTGTTGTAATTATACTATATTGGTATTGATTATCCACTACTTCACCTAACTTTACAATCCAATATGGCGAATCAACGGGTACTCCATCCAGGTGCACTGTCAATTTACCAGGTTCGGATGCGTTTTTGTAATATCCATAACCGCTTATTTGTTCAATATTATGATTCTCATCTAATTGTGTATTTATTACGTTAATATTTCCATTATCGAGCAATCCATAATCCGCAGTAATACATGTTCCATATCCCTGAAAAATTACATTGGTTGGTGCTTGATATATTTGTTTCCAATGCCCCAAATAGCTTGGTACATTAATTTCCGAAATAACAGCGGGTAATAATTTACTATTTGCAAAGATATACAAAGATGCTAAAACTAAAAAAGACAACATTATATGTATTATAATATAATATTCTTGTATATATTTTTATTTTATTCTTAGAAAAAAATATTTATTTATAATATATAATGGAAAGTGGCGCAACTATGTTATTTCATTCAATTGTAATTGGAATTGTTTTGTATGTCTTTATGACATTTATTTTGGGACAACGGCAAATTGTGGCTGAAAATAGAAGTATAGTCATATCGGCTTTTGCTTTGATATACATGATAATGTTTGGGCATGGGTTACCAACACAAATAAATAGAGATTTGTAAAAAAAAATGTAAATATAAATAAATGATTAAAATCCCACTCCGTTATTTACCATTCGGTTTATCGAACAAAGATTCTAAGAAACAGGTCCAAATGTTGAAGAAATCTAGAACCGAGTATAAAAAGGGCAAGTATTTCACCCGGAAACAAGTGAAATCATTTAAGAGTCGGCCATCCAATCATATTAAGAATGCACAGAAGATCTATAGAATACAAAAAATAGTTCCAAGCAAGGAATTGGCCCAAGCAACTGGATGTTCTCTCAATGCATTAAATCAAATTGTGAAGAAGGGCGAAGGTGCCTACTTTTCGTCCGGGTCGCGTCCAAATCAAAGCGCACAATCCTGGGGCTACGCCCGTTTAGCAAGTGCATTGACCGCGGGCAAATCCGCTGCCGTTGACTTTAAGATTCTGGAGAAGGGGTGCAATCACCGAGGTAAAGCATTCACACTTGCAAAGAAAGCGCGTCGCCAGTTTGCTGACGGTCACGGAAAAACTCGTAGACGAATTATTTCATAAATAAAAAAATTATATTATACATATAATTTTTTCAAGAATACTTTGACTGGACTCGACAATATTGTCTTGGTTTCACGTCCTAAATCCTATTGTTTTTTTTATATAGTCAGGACTAAACTCCTGACCTTTATGTTCTATATTTATATCAAATAATACGAGTCTATTTACTTTATTCTCTACTAATATTTCTTTACCATCTATATAAAAATATGTTCCACCATTATTAACAGTATTTAAATATATTAGAATTTTATGTGTTTCTCCAGATACTTTATTGTCTTTATGCTTAGGAATTGGTTTATTATTTTTAGATATTGTAATCTCGTCACTAAGACCTAATATACCTAATTCTTTAAATTTATCTACATAGTTGATATATATGTAGCTAGCTATATCGTTTGATTTATATCTAGATTGTGCAGAACCATTATTGTCTACATACTTTGATAACATTTCTAAGTCTTCTATAGATAAAAAATTGTCTATAACTTTACAGGGTTCTTTCATATATATATATATACCGGTAAAGATTTCCTAACGGTTTAAACCCTATTATATATATATACAATGAAAAAAGTTAAATTTCCAGAATCAGTTGAAGATGCAAAAAAATGCGTTCCAGGTCCAAATGTGATTTTTAGTAAAGATAAAGATACTATACATTATTCTGAATATTTAAATAATATAGACGAAATAGGTAGTTTAGGATGTGGACCAAATAAATATCCAAAATATGAAAATGGTAAATATTGTTGTGTAGATAAAATGTCAACAAATCAAGAAACACTAGACTACATTAATAATTTATTAGAAAATGCAATGGATGTAACTAGTATTACAAGTTTTAAGAAAGAAAGTCTTAATATTGAATGGCTTTTAAATTTTCGCGAAGATTTATTAAGAGACTATCCAGATTTAACAAATAATATATCTGTTCCTGAATCATTTATATCTGTTGAGGATTGGTTCAACAAAAATCTTAAACGTATAAAAAGTATACCTCGTTTTAGCTCAATAGATGATCTACCAGGACACATGGTACAAAATAGGGCGAAAGTGGCCTCGCAACGTAGAAAAAATATTATAGGTCTCACTAAACTTGGACTACAGTGGCCACTCAAGTAGCCACTCCAATCGACGATGCCAGCGACAACAACGACGATAATGTTCCATACGCTACGGATGCCCGGTTTGTTAATATTCATAATGATGATAATCCTATACACGCTATGAATGTCAAACCAAAAAAAGGATGTTGGGGTAAATTTTGTGATACACTTAAAAAATGGAAACTGGGTGGAAGAAAGACAAAACGTTTGAGAAAGAAACATACAAAAACTGGAAATATTAAAAAAAAACACAAATCAAAAAGAATGATTGTATAAAAAAATTTAATATTGCATATTTTTCAGCACCGAACATAAATGTATGGATGTTCTTCAATTATCATCATTTTATAGTAAAACGATGATACATCTAAATAAGTTTGCAAAAATATTATTGGGATACCAACGTAATTTTATGTTCATTGCAAAACCTTTGGAGTTCGGGTGGAACATTCATTTTAAGAACTTTTAATTTAGTTCCAATTTTGTAAATTGCAGAGAAATCTTTCAATATGGGTGCATTTAAAACCGTGAGAACTTCTAAATTAGGAAATCCTTCCAGGCCTTTTAAAGACGTGATCTTGGATGCAGATTCAATTGTCATTTCTCTCAAGGTGTCATTTTTAAAACTGGATAAGTCAATGAAAGAAAAAGAAGTGAAGACTATTTTCTGCAATTTATACAACAATCCAATTTTGTCTGTTTTCAAATGTGTGTCTCCTTGGATTGTCACCATTTGTGAATTAATTGGAAAAAATGCGTTTAACCGCAAGTCAATTTCCGCGCACGAAACTAGGTTCAATAACGATTCCATCTGGTTAAACCGTTTTTCCTGGACTTCAATGAGAGAAGCTAGTTCATTGCATCGTTTTGTCAACAATTCAACAACGGTTTCCTGTCTCTGTTCAAGCTGGTTCATAAACAATGTTAATTGACTGTCGTTGGAAATCAGCTTCTCTTTTAACAAAACATCAAAATCCAGTTTCAAAAAACCGCCAATAAGTGCATGGAATTTTAGTTTCATTAGGCCGGATTTTACACTAATCACAACTTTGTATCCCTCGTCCTCGGCAAAACAATTGGTGATTATTTTGTACGCGTCTTCTAAAGTAGTTGAGAGACGGAGTTCCCCAGCATCTAAATTTGTTTCGTATGTAAGATGATTTGTAGAATCCATCATTTTTATGTAAATTTGCGTTTTATTGAAGGAAGTTAGAATGGAATAATTTTTAATGGTAAATGCGTCGGTCATATACCAAAATAAAGTATTTTGTTTTTGAAAGTTTTTCCGGAAACAAAGAAAGAAAAACATTCTCCAAAATATTTTGATAATTTGAAAAAATTTTCAAAATGACTGCATGGAAAAATATTTTTCAAATTATCAATAAAAAATAATTTATAATTTTCTCTGCAAATTTATAAAACCTTTTTACAAAAACATTATGGAGAGAAATGTAAAAACAAAAAATGGCTACATAACAGATTTTTTTTCAAGTTTACAATTTTTTATAAAGGAGGGATTATAAGGGAATTGCGTTCTCTTACATTTTAGTATGGGAATTGCGTTCTCTTACATTTTAGTATGGGATTATAAGGGAACGACGAGTCCCTTAATATTAATAAATTGCAGAATGGATTTAAAAATACGTATATATTTGATATATCCAAAATGAACGAGAACAATCACGTATTAACAATTAAGACCGTCCAAATTCAGCCAATCCGAAACTTAACCACTGCACTTAAGGATATTTTGACGGACGCCACTATCACATTTACCAAGGAAAGTATGAAAATTATTAATTTTGATAAGACCCACACCATGTTGGTGAGTGTAGTTCTACATTCCAATAAATTCGAATCTTATAAATGTGTACCGGATCAAATTGTAGTTTGCACTAACACAATGCATTTCTTCAAGTTGATTTCCACACTTTCCAATGACGATATTCTAACTATGTATATTGACAAGGAGGACTATCAAGACGGAATTGTATCGTATCTTGGTCTAGAATTTGACAACAAGAATGTTGGGCAAACTTATGACTCCAAGTTGCGATTAATTGAGCCAGACACAGAGGAATTGGTAATTCCCGATGTGGAGTATTCCACCATCATTAATCTGCCAACCGCGGATTTCCAGAAGATTGTCCGTGATTTGAATGCACTCACAGACCGTGTTGAAATCAAATCGGTGGGCGACGATTTGATTTTTTCATGCATGGGGACTTTTGCCAAAACCAAGTTCAAGCGATCGGAATCGGACAGTCACATGGATTTTATTGTGAAGCCGGACCCGTCCGTAGTTGTGCAGGGCGAGTTTTCGGTGAAGAGTCTGAACAATTTCATTAAATGCACACCTTTGTGCAGTCATTTGGAGATGTATTTGGGGAATGATTTGCCGTTGATTGTTAAGTATGATGTTGCATCGTTGGGTGAAATTAAGTTGTGTTTAGCGCCGTTGCCTCCGAACTAGGGTGCGTTTTCTTGATTTGTTTTTTTTTGGTGGATCATTACAACTCATTCTATAGAATATCTAAAAAAAAGGTTTTATTTAGAGATAAATAAAATCTTTAACAAATGTATAAATGTCTATTCTTATGCTTGTTGTTATGGCGCTTCTTTTTGCAGCATTAAGTCCCGGTGTTTTTCTTTGGCTTCCTTTTGGTGCGTCCAGAAGGGTTGCTGCATTAGTTCATGGCGTGGTTTTCGCCGTTGTTTGGCACTTCCTTCATGAACCCATTGCGAATATGCTTTCTTCGTTTGAGGGAATGGAAGACCCTCATAAGAAGAAACCCTAAGATAACGTAGGGTTCTTTTATATTATATTTTCATATAATATAAATGAAAAATATTGTTTTAATTATACTTTTTTTCTTACTGAGTCCAAACATTTTGTTTAGACTTCCTGGAAACAAATACATAAGTGCGCTTCTTCACGGAGCCTTATTTGCAATGGTTTGGTATATTTCTAATCCAGTTTTAGAAGGAAATAGTAACTCAAAAAATGCAAATTGCAATACTATCATTGAAAAATACCCAAAACTAACTAAAGATAATGAAAAAAAAAGTTTACAAAAACAAATTGAAAGATTAAAATGCACTTTACCTAATACTTTCAAGTACTAATTAAAATTCGGGTGCATGTTTTTTGAACAAACAACCCTCCTTGGGTAAACTTGGAATTTCTTTAATAATGTCCGGATTTTGAAAACTGCACGTGTCCATCCAAATCTTGATAACCGAAAACCGTTTTTTTGGCGAAATTGTGATTCCATTAATATGCAACTCATATTTGGGTGCAGATGACAAACTGTTTCCACACATTGCCGAGATTAATTTTCGCCAAGCCACTGAAACATCAGTGTTAGCCACACGATACGAAAAACACCCACCGTCACGGTTCTTGACATCCTCCCACATGGGAGCAATGCCATTCTTCATACAAAAGAACATACAGTTATACAACAAGTATTCGGGAATTGCATCGTTCAATGCGTTAATACTTTCTACTGTATCAATTTCTTTCATTATGACCTTATAGCTGTCCTGCGTCCAGCTATTATCGGTTTGTAAATGGTAATATAGATTCCATTTACAACACAGTCCATGAAGTTCGGTTGTTTCCATTTTGTTATAATTTATAATATATTTTTATATTTATTTTGCATATATTATAAATTTTAGTTCAATTTTATAGGGGGAACTACGTTCCCCCTTACCCCCTCCTTTATACAGGTGAAAATTTTGTAAGAGGGGATAAGTAAAGGTCCTATAAGGGAGGGATAAGCAAATGTCATATAAGGGAGGGATAAGTAAAGGTCCTATAAGGGAGGGATAAGCAAAGGTCCTATAAGGGAGGGATAAGTAAAGGTCCTATAAGGGAGGGGTCATAGGGGAACCGTAGGTTCCCTATAGTTTGCGGACCTCATACCCTGCATTCAACCTGTCGTTAAAAAAGATGTATTCTGTAGCAGTCAGTGTATGTTTCTTAATCTTATCATCCATTAAATGCAGTTCATAAGTTTCGTCAAATATGTAATCACCTGGATTATACTGGTAAGAAAGCATTCGATAAATAAACGTTTTGCTAAATACCTCGTTGCCGTTTCGAATATAGGTCAAATCCAGGTTTATTTTCAACGGGTCTTTCATCCCCTTATGAAAATACATGATATTCAAGAATCGCGTATTGTTAGGGTTCGAGATTTCATCAAATACAGGTTTTTCCAAATTAGGGGCAGAAACCCTAGATAGTCTATACTTATCGCATTTTCTGAGAAAAAGCGTTTCCTTTTCCAAAACAATATTTGAAACAATTTGATTATATTCTTCCTCCGACCCGTATCGATACTGCTCAATCAACTTGGGCTGATCAAGGTTCATATTGACAGTGGAAATGCAGTTCCAAGTGTCCAATTGGGGTTCAATTAATTGGTTCGATACAATAAAATACTTCTTCAAGAATCCAAAAGGTTTCAGCCTCTCTTCAGCCAATACAAAAAGATAATTGTATGCCCAAAAAAGAGAGAACATTAAATTGACAAATTTGACCTCGACTTGTTTATAAAAGGAATCCATTATTTAAATAAATATGAAAAAATGTTTTTATATTTATTATGGTTGTATTATAAATAAAAGAAACCTACGGTTTCCTGTAAAATCTTCCCTACCATAACAAATGTATTGCTAAATTATTTGCGCTATATTTATTTTTTTTCCAGTCACCCTTAATTTTACGTGACCTTGACAAATAGTTTTTTCGCCGTATTTTATTTTTATGACGAGTAAAATCTTCGTATCCCATTTGCCCAAAATGTACTATCTTACCATCTGGTGTTGTAACCATATATTTTTTTTCTTTTTTTGTAGAAAGACCAATTTTAGCAGTTTTACCAAGATATTTTTTAGCAAGACGATACACTTCAGTTGGATTTGAATACAATCGAATATCTTTTTTTTGCATTAGTTATATTTTTATTATATATTTTATTAGGACAAGTTATATAAATGCCATTCAGTATCATTGTGGGCGCGCATGCAACAAAATTGGTAATCGGCTCTGCTGGTAAAATTCCCTGGAAATGTCGTGCAGATATGAAATTCTTCAAAGAAATGACAAGTAGTGTGAATAATTCAACCAAGATGAATGCGGTAATAATGGGTCGAAAAACATTTGAATCATTGCCCGCACCGTTGCCAAACCGGTTAAACGTGGTTTTACAAAATAAAGGCGGAAACTTTACAGAATCGCAGTTTACATATGACTCTTTACATAATGTATGGATTAAAATTGAACAGTCAGTTCCATTTAGTCAAGTGATCCATGAACTTGAATTAAATCCAAACATTGAAACTATTTTTGTCATTGGTGGAGAGACGGTTTATAAACAAGCGTTAACACATCCAAAATGCGAGAAGATTTATTTAAACATGGTTCACGTGGACTGCGATTTGTCTGGTGCCGATGCATTTTTCCCGGAGATTGATTTAACCAAATATGGATTAGTTGAAACAACAATAATTGACTCTACTGTAACAAGTTATGTTTACAAAAGATTATAAAGAAATTTTCCATATTTTTATAATATATGAAAAATCTAAAACCATTGAATTATTACAGCGAACATATTGACAATGTAATTTTGTTCAGTCCATTGCGTTTTTTGGGAATTGAATATGTAGAGAAAAACCCCATGTTCCGATTTGAAACTGAAACTGGAATCCAGTTTAGAAGACAAGTGAATGATACAATGCAATATACACCGATTTCTCCAGAAATTGATTATTCGGAAGAAGAAATCAAAAATATAAAATTCAAAGAACTTATTTGCGGTGACAAATGTCTCGATAAGTCAAAGTAGCCCCCGCAATTACCGACAAGTGCAAAAGACAATGGCAAAACGCCCCTGTGCCAAAGTATTTATAATGGTTAAATCCCAAACTTACTGGATACATTGCACTTCCAAATACAAGCGGACCCATGCACAATAATTTATTTGTGGTTTTTGTCGACAAATAAATATGATATGGAACAGCAACAAAAGCAACAACCATATCCATAATGCGACGATACGATTTTAATACTGGATATCTCCAATAATTGAGAGAAGTTCCAAATAAAGCTAGTCCCATTGCACCGCCAATTGGGTTTCCATAGTAAAATCCGGCGGAAATGTTGATTGGATGCAAAAAACACATTTTAAAAATATATTGGTATATTCCGTCGGGATAGCCAAGGTTGTCGTCACTCATTAAAACTATTTATCAAATTATTTATAAATAGTTTTTTTTACACAATAAAATCAGAAATCGTTACATTCAACACTTTTTATCATTTGAGTGATGAAATGTGTTGCATATTGCGCATCTTCGATGTAGGTTTAAATGTATCCAATCATTGCAGTGATACCCGCAAAAGTAATAATATCTCCATTTGTACCAATAGCTGATGTAGTAACATTTGCTTTGGTAGTTTTTGTTACCATGTATTTATTATCATCTCCTCTTGATATTATCAAAAAGTTGCCAGCAAATGTTCCAACACCATTGAGCCGAACACTATTACCATAATTAACAATTGAAGTTAAAAATGCAATTGCACTGTCACTTGCAACTGTATTTATAACAAGTGGACTTACAACAGTTGTTTCAGTTGGTCTAACAAGTCTTATTGTTTTTAACTTTGATTTATTAAATGCTAGAGGCACGTATAACAAAGTTGTTGGAATACTAATTGAAGATGCAAGTGGAAACATATTGAACAGTGTATTTACTATCATATTTTGATTTCTTTCTTTTTCAGTAGCTGTTCCTAGTGTAGGATTGAATTTTGCAATGTTTGCCGGCGTAGAAATAGTTGTAGGAAGAACCATGTTTAAACTAGGTATAATAGTTGTTGGAATTGCTACTGCCACTTCAGATGAACGAATAAAGACAAAAGAACCGGGAGCAACACCTTGGTCGGAAATTGAAAACTGTGTCATCAACAACACTGAATTATATAAAGAATCACTAGACAATGTGGCATTAACTGTAACAATTCCCGGCTGTAATAATGTAACTGTATTTCCACTAAGTGTTGCTTTAGTTGTGTCAGAGGATGTATATGTCCATGTACCAGTATTATCAACAGGTTTGGTGGGGTCCACAATAGTAAATGCTGGATTAGTTAGTGATTTATTTGTTATTTGTAGTGTTCCAACTTGAGGGAATGGCAGAGTCACAACTAGTGTTGTGCTAATTGTAGCAGATGTGAAATTGGCAGAACTTGCTTGTTCTGCAGTAATGGTTGAACTACCAACTCCAATAATGGTTACCATATTTCCAGCAATTGTGGCAACTGCAGGATTTGAGCTTGTATATGTGAATGTACCATTACTGTTAGTTGTAGGATTTCCAATTATGAATGGCGCATTTCCACTTATTTTTGATGGGATCAAAAAGTTGGTTAGAACTGTTGTTTTCGGATTTACTTGAATAGGCGCAGTAACTGTTTTAGGCCCGTAACTTTTTGTAGCCGCTTGTGTCGCTGTAATAATTGCAGTGCCTGTGCCAACAATAGTGACAACATCTTTGACAATTCTAACAACTGCAATATTCGAGCTTGTGAAAGTAAAAGGACTGATACTATTTGATTTTGGTGCAACAAGCTTAAAAGTTGCGTCTCCAACTGTTTTTGTTGCAGGAACAGTGAAAACAGTAGATAATGTGGGTGACATTTGATTCACTACAAAAGTTGTAGTAATTGTTCCATTTATGTAATTTGATGTCATTGCTTGTGATGCAGTAATTATAGTATTACCAATTGTTTTAATTGAAACTATATTTTTAAAAACAGTAGCTACTTTGATATCAGAGCTTGTATACGTAAAAGCTCCTGTGCTGAGTGAAGTAGGATCTGTAATTGTAAAATCAGGCATTCCAATTTCCTTTATTGGCATAGAGAAAGTTATTGTGGGTGTACCTTTATTTACTACAAATGATGTTGTAGTTGTAGCAGATGTGTAATTTGAAGTGCTTGCTTGACTAGCAGTAATTGTTGAAGTGCCGGCACCAATAATTGTCACCATGTTTCCAGCAATAGTAGCAACTGCTACATTCGAACTTGTGTAAGTAAAAGAACCATTGCTTTCGGTTGTTGGAGGAACTATAGCGAAAGACGCATTTCCAACTACTTTTGTTGGCATAGTGAAATTGGATAAAACTGTTGTTAATGCACTTACTTGGAAAGAAGCAGTAATTGTAGCAGATGTATAATTGGTTGTGCTATCTTGAACTGCAGTAATGGTTGAAATTCCGCCTCCAACAATGGTAACAACATTCCCTGCAATAGTAGCAACTGCAGTATTTGAACTTGTATATGTGAAATCACCATTGCTATTTGTAGTAGGATTAGTTATACTGAAAGTTGCGTCTCCAACTGCTTTTGTTGGAAGAGAGAAATTTGTTAAAACTGTTGTCGCTCGGTTTACAGTGAAAGTAGCAGTAATTGTACTTGACAAATAAACATCTGTGCTGGCTTGTGTAGCAGTAATCACTGAATTGCCGGCTCCAACAATGGTTACAACATCATCATCAATAGTAGCAACATCTGGATTCGAACTTGTATAAGTTATTTCACTATCATGATTGGTTGATGGAGGAACCAATGTGAAAGTTGCATTTCCAAATGTTTTTGTGGGGACAACAAAATTGGTTAAAACTGATGATCCCAAATTTACTTGGAATAATGCAGTAATTGATCCTGATATAAAATTCGCAGTGCTTTCTTGAACCGCAGTAATTGTTGAACTACCAACTCCAATAATTTGTACTATATCTTTATTAATTGTAGCAACATCAAGATCCGAGCTTGTATAAGTGAAAGCACCAACACCATTCGTTGTAGGAGGAGTCAATTTAAAAGCCGGGTTTCCAAATGATTTTTGAGGAATAATGAAGTCAGATATTGTGGGTGTGCGTTTATTCACTACAAGTGGTGTAGAAATTGTTCCTGATATGCTATTTGCAGTGCTTGCTTGAACTGCCGTAATAGTTGTAGTGCCAACTCCTACAATGGTGACAATATCATCAACAATTGTAGCCACTAATTTATTCGAGCTTGTATAAGTGAAAACACCAGTACTGTTAGTAGTTGGAGGAACCAAGGAAAAACTTGTGTCTCCAGCTGTTTTTGAGGGAATAGAGAAATCGGTTAATGATGTTGTTATTAGATTTACTTCAAATAATGCGCTAATAGAATCAGACGTGTAATTGGTTGTGCTTGCTTGAACTGCAGTAATTCTAGAAGTGCCTAATCCAACAATAGTTATAACATCTGACTCAACCGTAGCAACTTCTGGATTTGAACTTGTATAAGTAAATTGACCATTACTATTGGTTGTTGGAATTACCAAACTAAATTCACCCTCTCCAATTATTTTTGCGGGGATAGAAAAATTGGTTAGAACTGTTTTTACCTGATTTACTTCGAATAATGCACTAACAGTTGAAGATGTGTAACTTTCTGTACTTGCTTGTTCTGCAGTAATTGTTGTATTTCCAGCTCCAACAATAGTTATAACATTATTATTGATAGTAGCAACCGCCGTATTCGAACTTATATACGTAAAATCACCATCACTGTTAGAATTTGGTTCAACAATTGTGAAAGTTGCATCTCCAAATGTTTTTGTAGGGACGGCAAAATTTGTTAGAGATGTTGTAATCTGATTTACTCGAAATAATGCAGTGGTTGTTGCAGATTCGTAATTAGTTGTACTTTCTTGAAGTGCTGTAATGATTGAAGTGCCCGTTCCAATAATTGTTACGACATCACCATCAATTGTAGCAATCGATGTGTCAGAACTAGTGTAAGTGAAAGCACCACTGCTTTGGGATGTTGGAGGAACAATCGTAAAAGTTGGACTTCCAATTGTTTTTGTTGGAACCGAAAAGTTGGTTAAAACAGGAGTTCCCTGATCTACTATGAGGGTAGCAGTAATTGTTCCGGCTGTGTAATTTATAGTGTTTGCTTGATTTGCAGTAATAGTTGAAGTGCCGACGCCAACAATGGTTATAACATTTTTTACAATTGTAGCAACTTCTGGATTCGAGCTTGTATAAGTGAAAGCGCCATTGCTGTTAGTTGTTGGAGGAGTAATTGTGAAAGGCACATTTCCAAATGCTTTTTCTGGAACAGAGAACCAGTCAATTTCATTTAATGCTTTATTTACTACAAGAGAAGCAGTAATTTTTGCAGGTGTACTATTTGGCGTGCTTTCTTGAAATGCGGTAATTATAACATTACCGGTTCCAACAATAGTTACAACGTCTCCAACAATGGTAGCAACTAATTTATTAGAGCTTGTATAAGTGAAAGCACCATCACTGTTGGTTGTTGGAGGAGCAATTGTAAAAGCCGTGTCGCCAACTGTTTTTGCGGGGATAACAAAATTGCTTAGAACTGTTCTTATTAGCTTTACTTGGAATATTGTAGTAATTGCATCAGTTGTGTAATTGGCAGTGCTTGATTGAACTGCTTTGATTGTAGTATCGCCTAATCCAACAATAGTTATAACATCTCCTTCAATTGTTGCAATATCTGTGTCATAACTTGTATAAGTGAAAGCACCATTACTGTTGGTTATAGGAGGGTCTATCGTAAAATTCGACTCTCCAATTATTTTTGTGGGGACAGAAAATTCAGTTAACACTGTTTGTATAGGTTGTACTGTGAATAACGCATTAATTGTTGCAGATGCATAACTTGAAGTGCTTGATTGAAGTGCAGTAATGGTTGTGTTTCCACCTCCAACAATTGTTACAACATCACCATCAATTGTGGCTACTGTTGTATCAGAGCTTGTATAAGATAACGTACCATTACTGTCAGAAGTTGGAGGAACTATGGTAAAAGATTCGTTTCCAAGCAGTTTTCTAGGGATAGAAAAATTAGTTATAACTGGTGTTATCTGATTTACTATAAATAATGCCATAATTGTTCCAGATAAAAAGTTGGCATTGCTTTCCTGAGTAGCAGTAATATTTGAACTACCGGATCCAATAATAGTTACAACATCACCATCAATTGTAGCAACTGATAAATCTGAACTGGTGTACGTGAAAGCACCGTTACTGTTGGATTTCGGTGATACTAAACTGAAATTCGCATTTCCAACTGTTTTTGTAGAGATAGAAAATTCAGTTATTGCTGGTGTTCCCTGACTTACTGTAAGAGTAGCAGTAATTGTTTCAGACGTGTAATTTGCAGTGCTTGGTTGATTTGCAGTAATAGTTGAAGTGCCGACGCCAACAATGGTTATAACATTTTTTACAATTGTAGCAACTCCAAGATTCGAGCTTGTATAAGTAAAAACACCATTGCTGTTAGTTGTAGGAGGAGTAATTGTAAAAGGCACATTTCCAAATTCTTTTGTGGGTACAGAAAAGTTAGCAAGTGTGGTTACTGCTTTACTTACTACAAGAGTTGTACTAATTGTTCCAACCGTGTAACTTGTTGTGCTTGCTTGAACTGCAACAACTGTGCAACTACCTGTTCCAACAATGGTAATAACATCATCAACAATTGTAGCCACTAGTTTATTTGAGCTTGTATAAGTGAAAGCACCATCACTGTTGGAAATTGGAGAATTTATTGTGAAAGATGTATCTCCAAACGCTTTTGCAGGAATAGAGAAATTGGTTAGTGTTGGTATTCCCGGATTTACTGTAAGAGTAGCAGTAATTGTTTCAGATGTATAATAGGCATTGCTTTCTTGACTAGCAGAAATAGTCGAAGTACCGCCCCCAACAATGGTTACAATATTCTCATCAATTGTAGCAACCGATGTGTCTGAACTTGTATAAGTGAAAGCACCAACACGATTACTTGAAGGAGCATTTAATGTAAAAGCCGTATTTCCAACTGTTTTTAAGGGAACAGAGAAATTTGTCAGAACTGTTGTTAACTGATTTACTTGGAGCGTTTCACTAATTGTAGCGGATGTGTAATAGTTCCAGTTTTCTTGACTAGCAGTAATGGTTGAACTGCCAGGTCCAACAATGGTTACAATATCCCCGACAATTGTAGCTACTGATAAATCAGAACTTGTATAATTAATTACACCACTGCTATTGGATGATGCTTGAATCCTGAATGGAATATCACTATATGTTTTTGTAGGGAGAGAAAAATTGGCTAGAACTGTTGGTATTAAATTTATCTCGAGTACATCACTAATTGTAGCAGATGTGTAAATCGCAGTGGTTGCTTGAACTGCAGTAATAGTTGTATTGCCAGTTCCTTTAATTGTAACTCTACTTCCAGCAATTGTTGCAACTGATGTGTCTGAACTTATGTAAGTAAAATTACCATCGCTGTCAGATGTAGGAGGAGTGACTAAGAATGTTGAACTTCCAATTGTTTTGTTGGACATATAAAAGTCACTTAATGTGGGGGTTGCTTTAATTACTTGGAATACCGCAGTAATTGTTCCAGCCGTGTAATTTACAGTACTTGCTTGAACTGCAGTAATGGTTGTACTGCCTAATCCTACTATAGTTACAACATTCCCAACAATCGTAGCCACTGATGCATTTGAGCTTGTATAAGTGAAATTACCATTGCTGTTGGATGTTGGAGAGATAATTGTGTAGGGTGCTTCTATAACTGTTTTTGTGGGGACAGAAAATGATATTGTCGGTATTGCTTGACCTACTTGGAAATTAGCAGTAATTGATCCAGACGTGTAACTGGCTGTACTTGCTTGAGTAGCAGTAATAGTTGAACTACCTGCACCAACTATAGTTATAACATCTCCAAGAATAGTAGCAACTGATGTATTTGAGCTTGTATATGTGAAAGCACCAGTACTGTTGGATGTTGGAGTTACCAAACTAAAAGGCACATTTCCAAATGTTTTTGCAAAGACGGAGAAATTTGTTAGAACTGCTGTTGCTGGATTTACTGTTAATAATGAAGTAATTGTCCCAGATACGTAACTAGAAGTGCTTGCTTGAATTGCAGAAATGGTTGAAGTACCGCCTCCAACAATGGTTATTGTATTCCCAACAATAATAGCCACCGATGTGTCAGAACTTGTATAACTGAAAGCACCGGTACTGTTGGATGTTGGAGTTACTAGCGTAAAAGGCGCGTCTCCAAATGTTTTTGTGGGAACAGAGAAATTGGTTATGATGGGTGTTACATTATTTACTTGGAATACCGCAGTAACTGTTCCAGCTGTGTAATTTGCAGTGCTGGATTGATTCGCAGTAATGGTTGAAGTGCCGATACCAAGAATGGTTATCACACTTCCTGAAACAGTAGCCACTGATGTGTTTGAGCTTGTATAACTGAAAATGCCGTTACTATTGGTCGTAGGAGGCGTAATTGTGAAAGGTGCATTTCCAATTATTTTTAATGGAAGAACAAAGTTAGTTAATGTTGCAGTTGCCTTATTTACTGTAAGAGTTGCAGTAACTGATGCAGATGTATAATCGGTGGTAGTTGCTTGACTAGCAGTAATGGTTGAAGTGCCTGCTCCAACAATGGTTATCACATTTCCTGCAACAGTAGCAATTGCCGTATTAGAACTTGTATACGTTAAAACGCCATTGCTGTTGGTTGTAGGAGCAGTTATCTCGAAACTTGCATCTCCAAATGTTTTTGTTGAAACAGAGAAATTAGTTAGAACTGGTGTTGCTTTACTTACAGTGAATGTAGCAGTAATTGTTCCAGCTGTGTAATTGGTAGTGCTTGCTTGATTCGCAGTAATGGTTGAACTACCAACTCCAACAACAGTTACAACATCACCGTCAATTGTGGCTACCGCTGTATTTGAACTTGTGTAAGTAAAAGCACCAATACTGTTGGTTGTTGGAGCAGTTATGTTGAAATTTGCATTTCCAAATTGTTTCGCAGGGACTGAAAAACCAGTTATAGTGGTTGTTATTTGGTTTACTTGAAAGTTGGCGGTAATTGTTCCGGCTAAATAGTTGGTTGTACTTGCTTGATTTGCAGTAATGGTTGCCGAACCAACTCCAACAATGGTGATTGTACTTCCAGAAACGGTAGCTACTGCTGTGTTAGAACTTGTGTATGTGAATGCACCATTGCTATTGGTTGTTGGAGGGGTTATGGCAAAAGCGGCATTTCCGACTATTTTTGTAGGAACTGAAAAATTAGTTATTGTAGGGGGTGCTTGTTCGACGGTAAGGGTTGTATCAATTGAATTTGCTAAGTATTGTGTAGTGTTGGGTTGACTCGCGGTAATGATTGCACTCCCGGGTGCAACAATGGTGATTGTACTTCCAGAAACGGTAGCTACTGCTGTGTTAGAACTTGTATACGTGAAAGCACCATCGCTGTTGGTTGTTGGAGGGGTTATGGCGAAAGACGCGTTTCCAAATACTTTTGCAGGGACTGAAAAATTGCTTAGAATGGTGGTTGCTCTAGTTACTACAAGTGATGAAGTAATTTCTTTAGCCTCGTAATCGGATGTCAATGCTTGGACGGCAGTAATGAGTGTAGTACCACCTCTAAGAATGGTTATCATATTCCCAACAATTGTAGCTACTGAGAGGTTCCCGCTTCTATAAGTGATTGCACCATTACTGTTGGTTGTAGGAGCAACTATCTCGAAAGGGGCATCTCCAAACGTTTTTCCAGGAACAGAAAAATCGGACATTACTGTCCTTAGAAGTATAACAAAGGTAGCAGTTACTGAACCAGATAAATAATTAGCAGTGCTTTCTTGAGTTGCAGTAATTATTATTGTGCCTTTTTTAAGAATGGTAACCACATTCTCTTCAATTGTTGCGATTGATGTATCCGAGCTTGCATATGTGTATAATCCACTGCTGTTGGATGATGGAGGTGCAATTGTGAAGGACACGTCTTCAACCACTTTTTGTATGCCATTGAAATAATAGTAAATGGGTGGTGCTTGGCTTACTGTAAATGTTGTTGGAATTGATCCAGACAAAAAATTGTTTGCAGTTGCTTGATTTGCGGTAATGGTTGTACTGCCTGCACCAATGATGGTAATTGTACTTCCAGCCACAGTGGCCACGGTTGGGTCTGAGCTTGTATAAGTGAGTATACCATTGCTATTCGTTGTAGGAGCAACTATGCTGAAAGGCACGTTTCCAAATACTTTTTCGGGGACAGAAAAGTTGGTTAGAATGGTGGTCGCTTTATTTACTACAAAGGGTGCAGTAATTGTTCCAGATACGTAATTGTCAGTTAATGCTTGGACAGCAGTAATGGTTGCGCTACCTGCGCCAACAATGGTTACAACATCACCTGCAATTGTCGCAACAGCAGTGTTTGAACTGGTATATGTGAAAGTACCATCACTGTCAGTTGTGGGAGGAACCAGATTGAAAGAGACATCTCCAAATGTTTTTTCAGATACAGCAAAATAAGTGATTACGGGTGTAAAACGAACAATAAGAGTACTTGTAATTGTTCCAGATAAAAAATTGGTTGTACTAGCTTGTTCTGCAGTAATGGTTGATGTGCCTTTTCCAACAATGGTCACTACGTTTCCTTCAATAGTAGCTACTGATGTGTCAGAGCTTGTATAAGTAAATAAACCAGGGCTGTTTGTCGTTGGAGTTACCAAACTGAAAGGAACACTTTCAACTACTTTTGATGGAACAACAAAATTGGTTATAACTGGTGTTGCTTGGTTTACTGTAAGGGTTACGGGAATTGTTTCAGCTGTGTAATTTGTATTCATGGCTTGACTAGCAGTAATAGTTGAAGTACCGGCTCCAACAATGGTGATTGTACTACCTGCAATAGTAGCTACTGCAGTGTCTGAACTTGTATAGGTGAAAGCACCATTACTATTGGTTGTTGGAGGGGTTATGGCGAAAGCAGCATTTCCAAATGTTTTTGTAGGAACAGAAAAGTTGGATAGAACTGTTGTTGCCTTACTTACTACAAGAGGTGCAGTAATTGAACTGGATGCATAATTTGTTGTTGTTGATTGGACTGCAGTAATATTTGCACTACCTGCTCCAACAATGGTAATAATATCACCAGAAACTGTAGCAACTGCAACATTTGAACTTGAATAAGTAATTAATCCATCACTGTCAGTTGTAGGAGGAGTAATTGTAAAAGTTGCATCTCCATACGTTTTTTCAGGAACAACAAAATCGGTTATTACAGGCGTTAAGCGTACAATAAGAGTACCAGTAATTGTTCCAGATACAAAATTGCTAGTACTTGCTTGTTCAGCAGTAATGGTTGAACTACCAATTCCAACAATGGTCACAACATTCCCTTCAATTGTAGCCACGGATGTGTCAGAACTTGTATAAGTGAATAAACCATTGCTGTTTGTTGTTGGAGCCACCAAACTAAATGGCGCATTTTCAACTACTTTTGCGGGTACAACAAAATTGGTTATAATTGGTGTTGCTTGATTTACAGTAAGTGTTGCAGGAATTGAACCAGAAACATAATTGGCGGTGCTTTCTTGTTCAGCAGTAATGGTAGAAGTGCCTCCTCCAACAATGGTTACCACATTTCCAGCAATAGTAGCAACTGCGGTGTCTGAACTTGTATAAGTAAATAAACCAGTACTGTTAGATGTAGGAGCAATTAGGTTGAAAGACGCATCTCCAAATATTTTTGTGTCAACAGAAAAATTAGTTATTGTGGGGGTTGTCTTACTTACCACAAGGAGCGCAGTAATTGATCCAGGTCCATAAATAGCGGTGAATGCTTGTTCTGCAGTAATGGTTGAGGTGCCTCCTCCAACAATGGTTACAACATCCCCAGAAATAGTAGCAACCGCAGTGTTTGAACTTGTATATGTGATTAATCCGTCACTGTCGGTTGTTGGAGTTACTAAATTGAAGGAAGCATCTCCAAATATTTTTTCGGGAACAGTAAAATCAGTTATTGTAGGTGCTAGACCTACCGTTAACAATGAAGTAATTGTCGCAGATGTGTAATTTGTTGTGCTTTCTTGACTAGCAGTAATGGTTGAACTACCAATTCCAACAATGGTCACAACATTCCCTTCAATTGTAGCAACTGAGGTGTCTGAACTTGTATAAGTAATTAAACTATTACTATTGGTTGTAGGAGCTACTAAACTAAATGGCGCATTTCCAATTGCTTTTGCAGGAACAACAAAATTAGTTATAACCGTTGTTGCTTGGTTTACTGAGAATAATGCAGTAATTGATCCAGATACAAAATTGGTTGTACTAGCTTGTTCAGCAGTAATGGTGGAACTACCCACTGCAATAATGGTTACCACATTTCCAGAAATAGTGGCAACTGATGTGTCTGAACTTGTATAAGTAAATAAACCAGTGCTGTTAGATGTAGGAGCAATTATGTTGAAAGAAGCATCTCCAACTATTTTTGTTGGGACAACAAAATTGGTTATAGTTGGTGTTCCCTGACTTACAACAAATGATGCAGTAATTGCCGAAGATGTGTAACCAGAAGTACTTGCTTGAGTAGCAGTAATTGTAGCAGTTCCACCTCCAACAATGGTAATAATGTCCCCAGATACTGTAGCAACCGCAATGTTTGAACTTGTATATGTAAAAGCACCATTGCTGTTGGTTGTAGGAGGAGTGATATTAAAACTTGCGTCTCCAAATGTTTTTGCAGAGACAGAGAAATTGGATAATGTAGTCATTACTTGACCTGCTAGACCTACTTGGAATAATGCAGTAGTTTCACCAGATTTGTAAGTTGTTGTGCTTGCTTGAGTAGCAGTAATTGTGGAAATGCCAGCTCCAACAATTGTAACGGTAGATGTATTTGTAATCGTGGCAACTGATACATTAGAGCTTGTATAAGTAAATCCACCAGTACTATTTGAAGTCGGCTGAGTCAGCGTGAATGCACTGTTTCCAACTGTTTTAAACGGTACAGAAAAGTTAGTTATTGTGGGTGTAAGTGTGGATGTAGTTGTATTAACTGCAAATGTTGCTGCAATTGTTTTAGTTAAGTAATTGGTTGTGGTTGCTTGAGTAGCTGTAATAACTGAAACGCCAGATCCACGAATTGTTATTGTACTTCCAGCAATAGTAGCTACTGATCCATTTGAACTTGTATAAGTGAAAGCACCTGTGCTATTTGAAGTTGGAGGAGTAATTATGAAAGGCGCGTTTCCATTTGTTTTTGCAGGAATAGAAAATGATAATGTTGGTGAAGCTTTAGACACTACAAATGATGCACTAATCGTTCCAGATGGGTAAATTGTAGCACTGGCTTGAGTAGCAGTAATTGTAGCAGTTCCACCTCCAACGATGGTAATAATGTCCCCAGATACTGTAGCAATCGCAGTGTCTGAACTTGTATAAGTGAAAGCGCCAGTACTGTTGGTTGTCGGAGGAGTAATTGTAAAAGGATCGTTTCCAAATGTTTTTGTAGCGACAGAAAAATTGGTTAATGATAAAAAATTTGAATTGCTAAACAAAGTTAGACGATTTGCTGTTGTAGTTGGATCAGTGTTAAGTGTTGGGGTTTTTATGTACTTTGCAGTGTCACCAATTGCTGTGAAGTTATTGCTGGAAATACCTGGAATATTTCCCGCAAATATCACAGTCAATAAATTGTTACAGTTAAAGAATGTATAATCCCAAATTTGTCCTGTTGCTGATGCTGGAATCGTAATACTTGTTAAATTTGTGCAATCCCAAAATGAACCTTGCTCAAAATTTGTTACCGTATTTGGAATAATATATGAAGAAGTTGGTGATTTAGATGGGTATAATATCAAAATGGTTTTGTTTTTATTAAACAATACATTATTTTCAGACGAATAATTTGTATTGTTGGGGTCAACAACAATTGTTGATACATTTGAGCAACCATAGAAAACATTATATGAAATACTTGTCAACGAACTAGAAATTGTAAGTGTTGGAAACGATGAACACCCTTGAAAAGCTTGATAATCAATGCTTGTAACTGAAGTAGGAATAATAACTGATTCCAACAATGCGCAGTTAAAAAAAGCATCATTTCCAATACTTGTAACTGAACTAGGAATATTACAACTTGTCATTGCACTACAGTTACGGAAAACACGCGGTTCAATTATTGTAATTGAACTAAGATTTGTACAACTTTTTAATGAAGTACACAAATTAAAAGCATTTTGTCCAATACTTGTAATGTTGGGTCCAATTGTAACATTTACCAAAGTAGACAAACCATCGCATCGTGATTCTGTAATAACACCGGCATAACCAAATGTAATATTTCTAAGTGCACTTAGAGTAATTTTATCTATAATTGTAGAACCAACTGCTGATGAATTACATACAACAGTTGCAAGGTTTACACATTGACTGAATACATTCAACCCACAAGTTGTTAATGAGCTTGGTAACGTAACAGACGTTAAATTTGCACACCCCATGAAAACATTATTTCCAATGCTTATAATTGTACTTGGAATAGTAATATTTGCTAATAATGTGCAATTGACGAAAGCCCAATCTTCAATGCTTGTTACTGAACTAGGAATAGGACAACTTGTCATTGCACTACAGCCATAGAAAGTATTATATTTAATAGTTGTCACTGAACTAGGAATATTAATAGATGTAAGTGATGAACATGACGAAAATGCTTGTGATTCAATACTTGTCACTGAACTAGGAATATTAATAGATGTAAGCAATAAACAGGTATTAAATGCTTGTGATCCAATACTTGTTAATAAACTATTAATATGAATATTAACAGATGATAACTTACGACAATATGCGAATGCTAGTGAACCAATGCTTGTAATATTAGGTCCAATTGTAACATTTACCATTTCATTTAAATTATAAAATGCTGATGCCGGAATATTACCTACATAATCAATAGTGATGGAAAGACCCACATTGTTTGGTATTATAATGTTGGTTAAAAGTTGCGTATTACTTACAATGTTTACAAGTTTTGGACAAATATTAAAAATACTTGTTCCAAGAGTTGTCACATTGGGAATATTAATAGATGTTAAATTCGTACAGGCTTGAAAAGCACTATTTCCAATACTTGTTACTGAATTTGGAATACTAATAGATGTAATTGATGTACAATCCATAAATGCATTATTTCCAATACTTGTCACTGAAGTATGAATGGTAATAGATGTTAAATTACTGCACCCACGAAACGCAGAATTTGCAATAGTTGTTAATGAGCTAGGAATAACAATAGATGTGAATAATATGCAACCCTCAAATGCATTAGCTCCAATACTTGACACTGAATTAGGAATAGTAAAATCTGCCAATTTTGCGCAACGATTGAAAGCATTTGCTCCAATACTTGTCAATGAACTAAGATTGGAAATACTAATAGATGTTAAGTTACCTGAATAATGGAATGCACTCGTTCCAATACTTGTCACTGAATCTGGAATAGTGACAGACGTTAATGACGCAAGATTATAAAAAGCACTATTTCCAATACTTGTAACATTGTATGTAGCATCATTTACTACAAAACTTGACAACAAAGTTATGTTGCCGGTAGCCGACCCACTTGTTCCAACACTAGCTTGTACAGTCCCAACTGTATAGGTGTAGTTCACATTGTTCAACGTGTATGTTGGCATTTATATAATATCCTAAATATATAAAATATTTCAAATTTTTTAATTATTCAATTTTTTTAATACATCTTTTTGTATCTAAAATGCAAAAAGGTGTTAATTAAATGTCTAGTGAAACAATGTTTCTGTCAGACCCCTTTTTTCTACGTGAACGCGGGACGTCTCCGTTCAAATCTTTTAAGGATGACGCACTAATCATTGAATCACTGTCCTTATTCTCCTGGATATTAACTGTCTTGGGCTTCAACCCGCTCAAAATGGAGTCAATGTTCTTGGGTCCGGACATTTCTTGTCTTGAAAACTCGTTCCTTGGGTCGTTCCTTGGGTCGTTCCTTGGGTCGTTCCTTGGGTCGTTCCTTGTCGGTGGTCTCCCATTTACATTATCAAACTTATTGTTCAAGTCAATGCCCGCCTCACTGAACATGACACCACGCCCTGCATTAATATCTGGTCGACTTGACGGTTGGTCTGTAAATACCATTCCCGGTCTTTGTGGTGGCGCAGCTGTTCTTGGGTCAATCGATTTGGGAGGAGGGCCTGTCATACCACTCGGCTCTGGGTTCACCAAATTATTTGCAAATGCAAATCCAGGACTCTGCTGTGACATTGAATTCACAGTGGCATTGGTGAACATTTTCATTAGTTCTGGACTTTGGCGAATGACATCGTTGAATCCGGGCGTGGCTGATGATAATGCACGATTTGTGAAGTTGACAACCGCCGCGGAAAATCCAAGACGAAGAAGCAGGGCAATTTCCGGTGCCAATTTACCACCCTTGTATTTATCATATAATTCGCTAAAAATTTCATCATAACTGTCAATATCGTCGCTCACTTGTTCACCCCAGCCATCCAAATTAATATCGAATGGATTGAATGCAGCATTTGCATACTCCACTGTATTCACAAACGTCATGAACCACCAACTATACAGCTTCTTACTTTCGCCCTTTTTTTTGTCTTCTAAAGCAGTCTCATACTCATCCTCAACTTCCTCATATGTAGAGTCGTTGTTAAAATGTGAATTGGAAACATGCCCCTTGGCGCGCCACTCCTCCAACCGTTTCATCATCATCTTCTTCTTTCGCAACTTCTCGCGCTCAGACATCTTTGAATTCACCGGTTTATCTGAATTCATCGGAATATCAGTGAATTTTCCATATCCGTCCCAAGTCTTTGTGGTTCCTGCACCAGTTTCTTTGGTAGCCTGCCCTAAACCAATTTTTACAGGTTCTTCCTCTTTTGAGCCACCAAAACCAAATAAATTGGTCAATCCACTTAGTATTTTGGTATCACCACCTGACGACGGTGCTGACGAAGCTGATGACAAATTGTTCATTTCGGCTTCAAAGCTCTCCAAATCGCCTAAATCAATATTTGAACTTTGAGGTGCTACTTTTTTTGTATTCATTAAAAATTCGGCACCACCTGTGCTACCTGAATCGAAATTCAAAGTAATTGGTTCAAGATTGTCAATATTCAAGTCAAATGATTCCATCCTAATATTATTATTAAACAATCTTTATTTTTAAATCCTCCGAATAGTTTATTATATTTTGTTTCTTCAAATAGTAAATTCCTTGCAAAAAACAATCCGCCAAATCATCTTTTTTCCCAGATGCATCCAAAACCTTTTTAAAAACAGATAATTCAGTGTTTTCCTCCAAAAAACGGGTGCAAAAATGGATGCCGTCTTTCTTATGTGTTTTATAATCCGTGGTTTCATTTATTGCTAAACCTTTCAGTTTGCCCGCCGATGATATAAAATCAATTGTTAATGTATCCGTTGTCATAATGAAGTACTGGGCCACCATCCCCTGAATCGTATTCATTCTACCTGCGATGGGTGAGATTTGGTTCTCCAAGATGACATGAGTTAGCTCCTGCATAAATGGAGCAAATTTTGCGTCAAAAATGGTTTTAATTCGTTTGCCTATATCCACCAAATGCAGTTGATTGGCATTTGTTTTTTTAGACCTTGGAATTAGTTTCAGTGTGTTTTTTTCAAAATAGGCTTGGACTTTCTCTAAGACCACGGTCTTTTTGTCTTTTTCTGAAATCGAAATAAAATGGTTGGCACAGAATTGTGTGAGTTCATCTACTTTCAACTTCTTGATTGCGGGCATTGAACACTCTTTGGTTGGCAACAATTTTCCAGAATTCTTGGAATGGACGTTGCAGAAATAATTATTATCGAACATATACGTCGCTTTTTTCCCGCAAACGCCGGATTTGGCTTTCTGACAATTGCATAGGGGTACAGATGACGTAGATCCAGAAATATCAAGTAAATTGATGACATTCCAGTCGCGAATAATTAAAGAATCTGCTCCAATAGTGAAAATACAATACGCCAAATTTTTGATACCAATGTCGAAACTGACGATGGTTTTTGACATTTTATAATTTGAGTGAAATCTCTTTATCTTGATTATTCATCTACATATATTTTATTGTCAAATGTAAAAAGATACTCCATTACTGCTTTGATAATAATATATTGTTCACTGTCTATCGTTAGATTCTTTAGAATGCCAAGATGGGTTTTCTGCGTATTAAGATAGTTTAAAACTAGTTCTCCATTGCATAAAAACATATTCATTATCATACGCTTTTGGTTTGATAATAAGTTTCTTTTAACCAGTTTGAACAAATCTTGGTCAATCAATAGTATCGCCGTGTTCATCGATATACGCTCTGGATTGTGTCCAGCATATTTGTACCAATTACCGTCTCTATAGAATAAACAAGGCATATTGTATAATAGCGAATCTGGACTAAAACGGCGAATCATATGTGCAAATGATTTTTCAATTACGTTTTCCGAGTGAGTCATTTTCTGTATAAGTTCATATGCATCGTCTTCGTTTGTCTTTCTTAACACATCTAAGTAAGTGTCAATTGTCTCTTGATTCATAATATAGTAGTATAAATCAAGTTGTTTTTATGTTTATATTCGTGTCTCTTGATATTGGTATACATCATCAAAAGAAAACTCGGTTGTTTGCATTGGCGTGTTTTTCTTACACCAGAAATAATAGACAAATCCAAATACGACAATCAATGCTGAAACTACAATCACAACAATAATAATAGTCGCCATATAAAGGGAACTAAGGTTCCCTTTAAACCCTTGTATAAATAAAATGGAACAATTTATTTTTTTCAAGGTAAAAATCCCTCATTTAAACTTTTGCACATTTAAAACGCCGATTATATAACCTGAAATCGCCTTCGGCGATTTCTTGGATATATCAGTTGCAAAGGTTCTCTCACTTAAAATATCTTTACAAAGTATAAATGTTTTTGGAAATACTATCAAAATTGGCATCCGAGTCTCTCTTGAGTCTTTATCCAATCTTTGTGAAAAAAATCGGGATTTCAAGTTCTTTGCAATTATGGACGCGATTAATTACTTATGTTTTGATCTCGGTCTTTTTTGTAAATTGGTCGTTCATTAAATCTTCTCTTTTTTCATTGGATTCAATCACACTTGGTTTAATCAATCTCTCTCACATCTTTTTCTCTTACGAGGGATTCCGCAATTTAGATTCTGGCGTGTCGTTTGCTATCTTCAACAGTTATCCACTGATAATTTTGCTATTAGCTGGTACACTGTGGCACAATTCGTATTTGTTGGTTTTTATCGGATTAGCGTTATTTATTTATGGCAATTATACAGAGAAAAAAGATTCAAAAGAAGATGATGGAGAGAAAGATTCAAAAAAAGATAAAAAAGAAAATTTTAATTATGGTGTCATAATGATTTTGCTAGCGGCTTTAACTGAAGCATTCATTTATTTCCTGGTCCGTCGAATCAAAACTCTCAATAATTGGAACCACGTTTTTATATCTTATTTTCTAGGGGCGGTATTAATGACCGCATACATGGTTTATAATTACAACGATACAGAATCAGGACTTGATGCAGCGGATAAAAGTCGTGTTGGAATAGCAGTAATAACCAATGGAATTATTGGAACCCTTGGTTATTTTTTGAGATTTTTTGCATCATATCGGTTGGAACCAGAAGTATATGCACCTCTCTCCTATTTCGGAGTTGTGATGTCATATGTCTATGGCATAGCCTTTGATAATGAGTTGCTAAATTGGAAGAAGGTGTTTGGAACAGTTTCCATACTGGCGTCCAATTATTTTGCGCCGAAAGGAGTTTAACTAATATGCCCTTGCATTTTGGATAAAATATTATTTTTAGCAGATTGCAATTCATTTGTCTTTAATATATATATAAATGGACCCTGGAATGGACCCTAACCCTGAAATGGACCCTGGAATGGACCCTAACCCTGAAACGGACCCTGAAATAGATAAGATAGTTAATACTACACTAAACCACAACACTCTTGAAAAAATACTTGATGTTAATATTCCAAAAAATGATGAACCGAAAATTGATAACGCATTAAAACAAATTGGAAATGCAAACAATGCTTTAACCATTTTGGAAACTGCAAATATATCAAATATTCAACAAAAAGATTTAATAATTGCTAAAATAGATAAGTGTTTAGAAATAGCTGAAGAAATGAAGGATCTCCCATTTGCAGAAAGGGTTATAACAGTGCTTACAAATTTTAAAAATAAACTTTCTAAAAAAGGTGGCAATAAAACCAGGCACAAAACAAAAGGTGGCAATAAAACCAGGCGCAAAATGAAAGGTGGGGAGTTATTTACAGTTTTGTTTTCTATTTATGTTGTTAATGTTGCGCTTATATTTGCAAGAGGTATCTACAACAACAGGTTTAATATTTATGCCATTTTAAGAATGGAAAAAACATTCGAATATTTTGAAAAAATAATGGACTATATATATCATTTAAGTAAAAGAAGTACAACTATTGATGAATTTGTTTCTGCAATGAACAGAAGAAGTTTAATAGATGAAGATTTTAACATAGATTATAATTCAATTTTTGCA
>Ga0222712_10001500_pt1 | contig 28695 bp, 34 predicted proteins | sample C33_657DmetaG_FD_165043 | JGI IMG/M metagenome (GOLD analysis project Ga0222712, IMG submission 165043) | Estuarine water microbial communities from San Francisco Bay, California, United States - C33_657D | ecosystem: Environmental > Aquatic > Marine > Unclassified | place: USA: California... | reverse complement strand
AGGATAACGGGATAAACGTAACATAGAGCCGCTTAGCAATAAGCGACCAGGGTCGACCACTGAACTTTGTGTTATAGCTAACTGCCTTCTGGAGGTTCGATCCCTCCCCCTACAGCAAAAAAAAGCTTCTATTACATTGATTATAAATGTTTTAGAAGCTTTTTTGTTTTTATTTGGTGACACTATGGGTGACACTAAAATTTGAAAATTCATATACTCATCAGCGAGTATAATATCTAAAAGCACAAAGTGGTAATGCTTACAAGTACGGTATTATATTAACTTAATTGTTATTATATTGCTGTTTACTATTAGGTTTACTCCTCCTTCATCATTCATAATTTTTGTATCTCCAACAGTACCTTAAATGAATACTTTCCTGAAAAACAGTGTAAAATGGGCCATTGATTATTTACAAAGTGTTTATGATCAGCAACAATTGAAAGACGCTAAAGATGTGCCCCCATATTCTCCCCTGTCACCAACAAGCCAAGCAAAAGATACAAGCGAATACTGTAATGCACTAGATTGGGCCATTAGTAATCGTAAAAAAGAAGATATAAAAAATATAGCTCTAACAGGGCCATATGGATCAGGCAAAAGTAGTATCATAAAAACTTATATCGAGACTAATACCAACAAAGATCTCCATTTCTTACCGATATCTCTAGCCACATTCAAAGAAGAAGAGGAGGAAGATTCCTTACAAAGAAACGGTGAAGATATAATGGTGCATCCAGAAGTAATAGAAAATGTGAAGAACAAAACTGAAAAGCCTGGTAAAACCGATTTACTTCGGTTAATTGAGTTAAGTATACTTCAGCAAATTTTTTACCATGAAGATGATAAAAATATACCGGATTCAAGGTTTCGAAAAATCAAAAGTTTCACAAAAACGGAATTGCGAATTACTACCGGTTTACTAATGCTTGTAGCCATATCATTGACACAGTTGCTTTATCCAACATTCATAGACACGCAACTTAATCTACAATCATCTAATCTGAAATCTGCTATCATGCATTGGATTGCTCTGGTAAGTGTTGTAATGGGTGCAGCAATTTTAATTTATCGTTCTATCAGGATTTTAAGCTATATAAAACTCAGCAAACTGAATTTTCAGAATGCAGAGATCAAAATAGGTGAAAACATCAGTAAGTCTGTTCTGAACCATCACCTGGATGAAATTTTATATTTCTTTCAAGTTACACCATATAATGTAGTAATAATTGAAGATTTAGATAGGTTCAGGCAGACAGATGTATTCACCAAGTTAAGAGAAATTAATCTATTGATCAATAATTCCTCTAAAGTAAAAAATGATGTTGTATTTGTATATGCAGTCAGAGATGATATGTTCAAGGAAGACAATGAAAGAACAAAGTTTTTTGATTTCATTATTCCAGTAATTCCAGTCATAAATCCTTCCAATTCTAGCCAGAAATTGCTGGATAAGAAAGAGAAATACAAATTTGACATTTCAGAAAACCTAATTGACAGTCTTTCCATGTTTATAGATGATATGCGATTGCTGCATAATATAACAAATGAATACTATCTGTACTATCAAAAACTTAATAAAAGTCTTATCCAAGATAAACTATTAGCAATGATTGTTTACAAAAATCTTTTTCCAAATGACTTTACCGCTCTTAGTCATAACAAAGGAAGATTATATGAAGCCATTACAAATAAGCAAAGTTATATAGCAAGTGAAACAATTAAAATAAAGGATGAGATTGAAACCTATAAAAAAGAAATTAAAGAACTCGAAAACGTCAAAATAAAAGACACCAAGGAGTTGCGAAATTCATACTTATTATACCTTATCGATTCACTTCCTGGATATATATCTTTTTCAATAGGAGGCAATGGTGTACCAACAAAGAAATTGACCGAAGATGTTCATTTTGATACAATTCGAAAAGGTACAGTTGAGTATATATCCATTGATTATTATAATAATAGAGTTACTAAAACAAAAAATGTTGATTTTAAAATTGTTGAGGATGAAGTTGATGAAGAAAATAATTACGATAAAAGGAAACAGCAGGTAGATGATATTAATAATAATAAAATCAATGCATTAAAAAAACAAATCAGCAAGAAGGAAAATGACATCACAAAGCTTCGTAGTTTAAAAATAAGGGAACTGTTAGAAAAGAACAATATAGAAATCAAGCTTCATCATGAAAAACAAAGCAGGATAGTTAATATACTATTGCGAGACGGTTTTATAGACGAAGATTATCTCGATTACATCACTCTATTCTATGAAGGAAGCCTAACTAAAGATGATTATCAATTTTTGTTAAATATCAAAACACGCATTTATACACCTTTTGACTTTGCACTTAAGAGAATTGACAACCTAATTGCAAAGATTAATCCGTTTGATTTTGACAAACCATTTGTATTGAATTATTACCTAATCGATTACATTATTATAACACCCTCCTGTTCAGTACAAATGGAAAATGTTTTTTCAGGCTTAGCTAATCAGAGTGAGCAGTCAACAACTTTCATAAACGGATACCTAGATAATGGGAAAAATATTGCTCTTTTCATTCAGCAGCTGGCAAAAAAATGGCCTGAAATGTGGTCATTTATAGAAAACAAATCATTATATGACGAAGAAAGAAAAAGATTATATTTTTCATTACTTCTTGAACACGCAGATATACCTGACTTATCTATCATGTATCAGAATGAGACGTTTAAGAGGACATTGCTATCTAAGCCTGAGTTTCTTTCAATTATACCCGACAAAGAAAGGCTACAAATCACTATCAAACAACTCTCAATTAAATTCTCAAATTTAGACAAGGAAAAATCACCTGAAGATCTTTTGGACTTTATCTATCTCAATTCATTTTACAAAATTAATCCTCAAATGTTGAGAATGATTTTAAGCCACAATAAGCGATTTTTAGACAATACATTTTCCGCCAAAAATTATGGGAATATAATTCACTCACTTTGTACTCCACTAATAAAATACATTAGTGAAAATATCAATGATTATTTAACAGATGTCTATTTTCAGATTAAAGAAAACAAACATGAGAATGAAGTTGAATTAATTCAATTATTAAACAATGAGAATATACTAAAAGAAAACAAACTGAAAATTATTGAACAAGTTGAAACCCGAATCAGTGATTTAAGTAAGATTACCGAGGTTGAGGTTAAAAATAATCTGATTGTTAAAAACAAGATTATTCCAACTTGGCAAAATGTGTTTGATTATTATCAGGCTGATGGGAGTTCCTCAATTATATTTCTGAAAGACTTTGTTGCAGATCTTGAAAATTTACATGCCTTATCTGCCAATAAAATTCCGACAGATAAAGGAAGTGAGCCTAATAGCTATCAACCTTTTATTTCAAAAATCCTACTTTTTAATGATCTAGCAGATGAAGTATATGTAAAATTACTTAAAAGTGTTCCTTATCCTTATCCAAAACTTGATTTTGGCGAATTGAATCTGGAAAAAGTTTCAGGACTTATTGATTCAAAAATAATAAGCTTCAATACTGACAATTTCGACTTGTTAAAAGAGACAAAAAGCCCACTACACTTAGCTTTATTAAAGACAAACAAAGCAGCCTATATGGCTGATTTAAGTTCAATTAAATTAGATGCACCTGACCTCTTAGCTTTATTGATTTCAGAAAATTTTACATCAACAGAAAAAAATGTTTTGACAGAAAGCGTGGAAGAAACTATGATCATATCTGACTCACAGCTACTCCAAAAAATTGGTGAACTTGTATTAAAAGACAATTCTTTCCGAATCAGTCAAGTCGTTTTACATTCAGTGCTAGTAGCACATTCACTTTCGATAGAGCAACATATAAGTATTTTTGTATTGAAAAATGTACATTTTGAGAATGCCTTCATTAGTGACTTCCTTAATGCAATGGGTGAACCATATTCAGATATTACCATCAATGGTAAACGGCCTACATTACAACCTATTGAATATAATAAAAAGCTTGTTGAAGTCTTACATAGCCGTGGATATATTTCAAGCTATGATATAAATGAAAAAGGAATCAAAGCGGTGACTTTTAGTAAAGAGCAGGAATCTTAAAGAACTTATTAACATTTTACGATATACCATCTCTCAACTTAAAAAACAAAAAAAAGTGAATATATCAATAATCAGTATAGGGATCTGTTAAATTAAATAAATTATCCGTTATCATCAACCTTCTAGAGTGCCAGTCTCATATGGCGGTGAATTTTATATTCATACGCCGGAACAGCTGCTTAGCTTTTTGATAAAATTAATATTAAGAACTAAAGCTGGGCTTCATTAGTCCAGCTCGAGCCAGAGTTCAACAGAATTACTGCTGCTGATTGATTCAATGTCTAGCCCCACTATTGGCAAAACTAATGTTATGGGCATGTGCTTTGTATTGTCACCATACACCAAATTCCGTTAACAATTTGACTCTTCTCTTTTCTTTATCTGTTAATTCTCTTATAATGTGTGGAAACACTCTTATATAAAGTTGTTTCATTTTTTCATGAGCTTCTTTTGAAGTATCTTTTTCCAGCAACTGGTTCATGTATGTCATAATATTTTTTAAAAATAAAGTTGGAATCATTAAGTCGTCAATATCTTCCCATCCAGAATTCCAGAGTCCTTGTTTTCTATATTTTGCTTCAAGCCGCATATCACATTCTCCTTTACAACTGAAATAAACGGCTTTTTCTTCATAATATTTGTAACCAGATTTGCTAGTTTTTTCTTCTTTATCATCGCTTAAAACGACAAATATTCCACCTTTTATTGTCAGTAAATCCTTGCCACAATAGTCACATTCAATGACAGGTGTTTCATTAAATATTTGTACTGGTTTTGGGTTTTGAGTAATAAATTTTTCTGTTGAAATAGGGAAATATCTTCTTGCAAGTTTTATACCTTGAGGATGTCTTAAAAGCTCTTTCTCAATTCGTTCTCGATCATATACCATATGTTCAATTTTGTCACTAAAGCCATGAAGTTTACCATTTAGCGAAGTGGCAGGAATTGTTGAATAAAAACCTATAAAACCTTGACATAGGTGAGCAGCAACTCGGTCTAATATATCAGGTTCATCAGTGTCTGAAACTGATTTACCAGAATGAGCATTATGTTTACAGCTTACTAACCATCTGAGTTTTGTCTTGCCCCCAACTCCATTGCGTACTTCACCTACAATCAAATCCTTCTTCCCATCTGCTCCTCTGTCAGGATGCTGTAAAATTTGAAAACCTTCGTCTTCCAAAAAGTCTCTGGCGAAAAGTTCAAAAGTGTCTTGCAGTCCGCCGCCTAAATTTGCTTGCGGAATTTCCTTGAAATCAAGTATCATAAAGTAGTTAGTTAAATTATTATGTCAGGGTTTTATAATTGATAGAGTGTCATAGCATTGCCCATAACGCACTAAATTTATTGTATAAGATGCAATATATCTTATATATAAATATTGAAGATCAAAGGTTCACAGTTATACATTTTGTATTGTTATTAGTACAATACCGTATGTCGTCAAATAATAAGTTCAATTTTTTTGTAACATTTGATTTGATATTTTATGATTAAATTTTCTAACTTGTCTTTCATTTAACAGTCTCGTCCTAGAATTAATAGACTTCCTGTAATTTATTAAATTACTAATTTACTTGAAATAACTTCTATAACTTCAGTATAAATACTCATTCTACGCAACAAGACTCCTATACTTCCCCAACTTCAAAGTACTAGCCAATATCTCAGACTGAAGGTAGAACACCCTACCTCCTATTCTATGTTCCTGGAGCCAACCCTTTTCAGTCCATGAAGCTAAAGTTGCCTTGGTAATAGCAGGCTTGAATAACTTACAAGCTTCAGCAGGGGAAATTAGCTTCTCCTCCTGCTCTGCCATTACAAGACGCACTTCTTCCCTAATCATTGGGCGTAATAATTCCACCAATTGATTTGGACTAATGCCACTTAATAATATCTGATTAGATATATCCAACGATTATAGGGTATTCGATTTTTTCTTATCCTGATATGCCCTCCATTTATATGCTGCAAAAACACTCACCCCTACACCTGCTAAAATCCATCCCCAAGTTGGAATCTTAAACTTTTTGGCAGGTATATTAATTACTTCAGGTGGATTTACCACAGGTACAGCAGGTGGAACAGGAGGTGCATGCCTTAGGGCATTTAGGTAGCCGATATCATTTGAAAGTAGTGAATTTAAAGTTTCCATAGTTGAACGGTTTGATTATTAAAAAGTGTATACCCATATCTTATGAGGGCCTTTGCTGGCAGATTATTAATTGTCTTAGAAGCAGTATATATTGTCCAATTGAAACCCCTGTCAATTAGTTCCTTGGCAGTTATATAATATTTAGATTCATATTTCAGATAGAGATCATGAATGATTTCATCGTTTCTTAACATCAATAAAGAATGAACTTTATCTCTCTGTAATTTTGCCGCCACTTCTGATTTGTTTTTTTTATAACATTCCTCACAGCAGAACTTACTATTGTAGTTTCTTGAATACGGTATTACTCCATGGCAGTAATCACAAAGGCGTATTATTTCTTTTTTCATTTTCTTTGGATTTAGACTACAAAGATATTGGCAGCTTTTAATAAAAACCATACTGCAGTTGACTTTTAGAAAACAAACGTGCTCGACGAGCACGTCGCGACGTACTCTATTTATTTTAAATATTATTTTATAAAATAACATTTTTTGTTGTCTTCCGAAATAACAAAATTCACTTTTTATTGATGTTCCAATAAGATATTGACATTACTATTTTTGTATTAGTTTATTACTAATTTTGAGTTTAAATTGAATAGCATGAACCAGGAAAAATACATTGACTACCATATTGAATTATCCTCATTAAAAGACTTTGTAAATAAGCTGATTGAGGATAAAATTCTACCAATAGATACTAATTATATATTTGGTGTAATAAAAAGAGCAGTAATAAGTTCAGAAGTTGCCCCTTTTCTCAAAAAGCCAGCCACAGTAGAACAAGATGTATATTATGAAAAATACTTACGATTAGAGCAGGAAAATTCATCCTATCATCTAATCCCAGATTTCTTCAAGCATGAGGGTGACTTTTATGATTTAGAAAGAAATTTAAACTTTAGTAGATCCTATATTAACGACGAACACTTCCAGGAACTATTTGCATTAAAATTGATGGAACTAACTTACTCTAAGATCAATTTGATACAATTTCTGGACTTTCAATTGTATGATAACTATAACGGGAACAAAGAAGCATATGCCTATTTACTATATAGGCTATTGAATAAAGACAGCTTTTCCTATCTTTTGCCGTCAATTACTACCCAAATACAGCAATGGATAAAAGAAAATCAGTTAACTGCAGTGATTTTTAATGAAGAAGAACAGCAAATTGGTAATATTGATAGTACAACTGATACAACAAACGACCATTGGGAAGAAAAGAAAAACAAAAAAATAGAAGGGAAAATGAGTCTTGAAGAACTTAATCACTTTGCATCTTTCTTTTACAAAGAAGTACTTGAGAAGTCAAGTAAATATCCATTTGGCCCTATGTTAACAAAAGAGGAAGTTGACACTATGTTTGCCAATGGATTAATGATACCTGCAAAACCTTTAGAAAAGAAGTTTAAAATTACATTACCCCCCAGATTTCCAAGGAAAATTGTTGACGTTGCTATACATAAGTTGTACTCCACAAACACATTAACACATACGGATAAAAGGGACTATGTGTTATTTTTTGCTAATTATATTGAAGATTATGCAAATGCCCTGAATTCTAAAAAAGGTCTAGAATCACTTGCAAAAAATATTACTGGAGAAAGAAGTAGGGCAGATAAAATTTTATGGGATAAATATATACCTGAAAGACTTCAGGTAAAGGCTCAACACTCATCTACATTCTAAACAAAAAGTAAGGGAGTAGAGATTCAAGACCTCATTATTATGAATCTATCATAAATAATTTTTTACTATTGATAAGTAGTAACTAAAATGGTCACTATTGTTTGATTTAGACTAAATTTATATATTTTGAGTGAGGTGTTCCTCACTCAAAGAAACTTTAATAATGACTATATTGAAGTTAGATTAGCCTTTCCAATTTGAAATAATAATATCATTAACTTTATATACTATTTTGTTATTATCATTTACAAGTACATTCCACTTATCAACTCTTGTTTTAACAAATAAAGTATGAAAATCTCCATTAATGCCATTATCACCTGTATTTAAATGATGAATACTATTGATATATCCTTTTATTTCTTCAAGAGTTTGTTTTTTTGTGGCCAAACGACCATTTTCTTTAACCCTAGTTGTTATTGTTTCCATAGGTAGCCCATATGACATAAATCCATGAACTAAAAATCTACGTTCCCTATTGAGTTGTCCTATTTTAATTTTTATATCGTTCCATATTGGTTTTATTTCAATCAAATTTTCGTCAATATATTCTGTCAAATGTCGAACTTTCTGTTCAAATGACAATCCCAAGTATTTGTGAATGTATTCATCTTTTTTACGGAAATCAAATTCAGTTATTGTGCAAAGAAAAACCAACCCATATTCTAGTTCTGAAAAAGCTATTACAAAAGCGCCAATTGCTTCTTTAAATTCTTTATCATTTTTAAAAATACCCATCATTTTTCGTATAATTGAAACAAAGAAAAATTAATTAGAGACGTCCGAACAAACAATTTTTAATTTTCACTTATGGTACAAAAGAAGTTGAGGTTTGTTTGAAATTTGTTAAGTAAGGTGTAATATCTAACCAACTGGCAGATACACCAGATAAAGCAACTGTAATTTGAGAAAACAACATCAATAAATTTCCATTTGTATTATCAGAAATAAACCACTTTGCTGATGGATTAGCTTGCCTAGCAGCTTCATTGACAAAACTAATTGGACTATTATCAAACTGAATAAATCCTTTTCCTAAAATAACAATTATATCTGCTAAGGGTGATTGATTTTTTTGTCGATCAACTGAATTTGGCAACATTGAGGGATACAGAATATTATTGTTTGCGACATACTGGTTAATCCAGCCATGCACTGTAGACATATTAGCAGGACCATCATAAGCTATTATTATAGACAAAATGCCTGGGGCTTGATATCCAGTCATAAAACTTGTCTGTATGTTCCTTTGCAATGATTTAGTTTTTCTAATTGAATCAAATGCAACATTCAATTCTTGTTGTGTGAGTAAAGATTTGACTTCAATTGTTGCTGCAACAGACTCTGCAAGAAACCCACTAATCCCACCTCCAAAATCAAGCTTTGGATAATTTTTCTTGTATAGTACAATATCAATTTGATTTCTTTGCTGTCGAGGAAGAGAATTATAATCAATAATTTCTCCAGTACCGATTCCAATTAGCTCTGTCAAATGGGATACTAAAAAGTTTCTGACAAAGGCTTCTCGTGGTGTACCTCTATGTAAAGTGTGTCCAGCATTAGCAGGTATTTTCGAGGTTTGAAGCAATAGAGATTCAACGTGATTTATATGTTGTTGTAGCATGTTAAAAAGAATTATAATGTATTAATTTGCAAAAATTAGATATGACTTCTTGTATTTTAAATCATTGGTTCAAAATGTAATCTAAATGTTTTTCTTCTTCTTAATTGTTTCAATCACTGTAGATTTGGGATGACTTTCCGCATATTTCTTTGTTACAAATTGACCAGTTTCAGCATCTCTACTTACTTTAACCTTTGTTACTTCTTTTGGTTTGGATTTAGATTTTGGCATGAGGATTAACTATTTTTGAATTAAAATGTGCAAAATAATTAGGCTATTACTTCTTTGATTTTTACATTGTACTTCATTTTGTCTTCATCATCATTCCATTGCCCATTCCAGGTTACTTCAAATATCTGATCTCTTTTTTGCCTAAAACCAACTGCATCAATTTTTAAACAATATCTAATTGTTTCATTTGGCATCAACATCCCTTTAAAATTATTAGGATACCTTTTTGTTGCTACATTAAATGAATTAACATTCTCATAAATTCTTCCAAAGTCAAAAACATGAGAATCAGTTATATCTACGTACTCATGTCCTTCTTCTGAAGGAGTCCATACGAAAGGATGTAATGCATTAAACTCTGAATAAACAAAAGTACCTTTTGGATCTTTTTTATACATCCCAGTCAATAAAACCCTACAGTGTTTAGCAATCTGCCAGTTTGATTGATTTACTACTTTCAAGTGATAATAATATACTTTTGCCATATTCGACCCGTCTATAGCTAAAGTTAATTCTCCTTTTAAATTTTGTGGTTCTATTTTAAGTTTTAAGGGAGAATATCTACTTCTTATTCTATCTCCCCAGATTGCGATAAAACCTACTATTAAAGTAACAAATGCAGTTATAATTTGAACTATGATATTCCAATCGATTTGACATTTTGTCATTATTATAAATTTTAAACTATTGTGATATAAAAAGATCTTATTAATTGTTTTTATATTTTAACAAGGATCTGATTTCCATTGTGCTGGCTGAGCCCTATTTTGTAAATGTCTTTGTCTTGCGACAAGCACAGGTCTATACCCAGAATTACAAGCATATTGCTTAGCTTCATGCTGGGTATCAAATTTCAAAGCAAGTTCTACTCCATTAGATACAATAACATAATGTGAAGTTGCAACATGCTCACTTGAAGCAGATGGACGATGTTCGATAAAAGCTGCTGAGATATTATTAATTTTAGATTTGCTTCTCAAGGAAGAAAAAAGATCCTCAATTACACATTTATGAATTCGATATATAAATGGCATTATTTAAATTATCTCTTTCGCTATTTACATACTCCACACTTACCACCTTCTTTAGCGCAGTGCTTACAGTATTTGCAATTTTTACAAGTATTACAATTCTTTGATCCTGTACATGTTGATTTCATTTTAACTACAGAATCTGAAGTGGATGCAATTGAACCAGTGATAGCAGTAGTCAATAAGATAATTGAAAGTATTCTTTTCATTATTGCATATTTAGAATACAATGCTAGAATAATTTCTGATTAGGATTATCAGTACTTATACTAATTTATATAAATATTAATAAAAAATCAAAATGATAAAACTCTCCAGTATTTAGCAAATTGAAATAAACCTAACTCAGAAACATTTAAACCAATTGAAAGTATCACAAACAAATTGAACAGCATCATGTTCATTATCAAAATCTATACAAATATCATCTGCAGTTTCAGTATTTGAATTCGAAGAAGCATGAATTCTAAATTCACTTCTATCTAGATAAGTAGAAATATGGACATGATATTCTACATCAGAGTCCTTTAATGTTACTGTATTTTGACATGAATTATCCCTGCATGTAATACATCCGCTTCCTGCTGTAAAAATAATTCCAACATCCGCAAACGTTTTTCTTTTCATAAATTGTTGTTTTACAGATTCACTAAATCATTCCAGTAATTGCTATATAAATTTTTTGTATTTAAAAGTTTCTCATGATTACCATTATTTGAAATTGTACCATTTTCGATAATATAAATATTATCGCAATTATTTTTTAGAATGTGAAGTCGATGAGTTATAAATATAATTCCCATTTTGGGCTTAATTTTGGATAATAGATTTAAAACAAATTGCTCTGAAATTCTATCCATGGCAGCTGTTGCTTCATCTAAAATAAGTAGTTGTGGATTATGATACAGTGCTCTAGCTAGTGCGACAATCTGTTTTTGGCCACCTGATAAATTGATACCATCTTCTCCAACAATTGTTCTATATGATTGTGGCAAAGAATTAATAAATGTATTAAACCCATATTCGTTTAAAAAATTGAAAACTTGGTCAGGAACTTGAATTGCATCTTCAAAAGCTATATTTTCCAGTATTGAACCATTAAAAATATGGGGGTTCTGAGGTACTATACCAATAATTGTTCTCCAAGACTCAAAACTAATGTTCTGTAATAGACAGTTTTCATTTATTATTATTTCTCCACTTTCAAATGTATAATTTTTAGATAAAATTTGTGTTAATGTACTCTTACCACATCCATTTTCTCCCATAATTGCTACAATTTGTCCCTTTTTAACATCAATTGAAATATTATTTAACAATGGAGATCTACCAGCAAATCTAAACAGCACATTTTCAAGCCTAATAGTATTAAATTCAGTCAATTCAATACTATTTGTGTTCAATTCTGGAGATAAACCTGCAAACTCAAACATCCTATCAAAAGCAATTTTTGCCTCATTAATTGGAATAGATATTAAGGCTAAATTTGAAATACTTGGGATTAATGTAGAGCATAACCCAAGGATTGCCATTAATTCTCCAATTTTAAGATGATTGGCTAGTACTTGATGGCTACTAAATAATAAAACACCAAGAAGAAAAATTACACCAAAGATATTAGCGATAAAACCAAGTTTAATTTGAATTTTGCCAAATGAAAAAATAGCATCTTGGTATTTACCATAGATATTATTATTAGTCGAAGAGAACAAAGCTTGTTTATTGTAATTTTTAATTGGTTCTATGCCTTGAAGTGTGGATATGTAGTTAGATTCATTAATTGCATAACTACTCATTATATTTCGTTGACCATTAATAATCATTATATTGAATCGATATATTAGTAAAAAATATATAGGGAGTATTAATAATGAGGCTAAAGCTATTATCCAAGAGTAATTGAATAATACTACAAATATAACTGTTACAACTAAAGTATCAATAACCACATTACCTGCTAATTGACTAATAATCTTTTGTATTCTAGAAGTGTCAGTTAAACGAGCTGTTAGTTCACCTATTTTACGAGTATCAAAAAAGGGCTTTGGAAGGTTTAGTATTTTTGAATAAAAATTTGTGATTATTCTATTATTAAACTGCTTAGACTGGGTGATTAAAAAGTATTGTCTCAACACTGAAAGTCCCTCTTTAATAAGCAGTAAAATAAACAACAAGCTAATACCTAAATTTAATTTTAGATAGTTCTTATTAGGCAATATATCATCAATAAGTCTTTGTGAAAAAAGTGACATAATTATACCAAGTAACGATATAGCAATTCCAATTATAACTGCAATAGCTAAAAGTGGATAATCTTCCTTAATTAATTCTTTAATCCACAGTCGTTTTTTTAACTTAAAATCCGTCGTTAACTCGAATTTTTCATTAGGTTCGATTGTTAAACAGAACTTTGACTTCCAGATAGTGGAGAGTTCATATTCATTGAGATATATAATGCCCTTAGACGGATCACCAATTATAAAAACCAATTCGCTATTTTCGTTGAGCTTTGTACCGTAACAAACTATATAATGCTCATATTTATTTTCAATTAATACATGGAGAATTACTGGACTAGAATGTTTAATTAGGGCAGCTATTTCAGCTTCACAACCCTCTGCATTAAAACCAAGAGAGATAGCTGCTTGGTATAACCCAAGTAAAGTTGTACCTGTTACATTGGTACCTGACAACTTCCTAATATTCTCTACTGTGTTTGTCCCTCCATAATACTTTATGATACTTAGTAAACTAGCAACACCACAATCAGATTGATCTTGCTGAAATACAATCGAACTATGAAACTTATCTTTTGTCATTAATAAATTAGATTCTCAATTTGAGTTTCACCAATAATTTTTTTAACAAGTTTACTGTTCTCATATATGTAAAAAGAAGGTACAAAACTTGTTCCAAATGTCTTTTGAAATTGATTGCTAGTATCTCTTAATATTACAACATTGTGAAGTAATGATAATTTATAATCATTACTGAATTTTGCAGCACTTTCATAGTCAGCAGTTGTTATCATTAGAATTTGAACATCTTTTAATTTTTGTGAATCTTCAAGAAATTCAACCGCCATATATTGGCAATGTTCACAAGCTGGGCTGAATTGATTTATAATAATCCTTGACTTGCTATTGTCAATATCACTCTTTGAAAATGAACGCTGTTTAAATGTCAAAAATGAAAAATCTGGTATTTTGGCAATAATATACTCAGCTCTATTTTTTTCTCTAATCTTTTTTGTAATGAGGAAACAAGATGCTAAAATGACTATTAGAAACGCTAAAATGTAATTTATATATTTTCTTTTCATTTTAACTGAATTGTAATTGAATGAATACAATGAAAATACACCATATAGTTAAACCAAAACCATAACTTAATGTTACTACCTTAAGTGATTTTTTCAAATCAACATTCCCTAAACTATTGATACCGTATGCAAGTAGCAGCCAATATCCAACTTCAAACAAGTTTATTTGCTGGATTGGATAAAGAAAATATGTAGAGATGTGATCGTATTTAAGAATACTCGTTAGGCCTAATGGATTAAAGTTTTGAACTAATTCGAGACTATTTGGAGGATAAATATAAAAATATAATGTTTTTGTAATTAATAAAATTAACGGTATTGATTCTGCTAATAGAACAATTTTAAAACAATTTTTAAAAGTCATATCAATTTCAAAAAATATAATACCAATATATAAAACAATACATATTAATAACCATTTTATATATAAAACACAAGGCCAAAATAAATATGAAAAAATACTAAATTTATTATTTTGAACGATAATTCTTTCAATTCTTTCTGTCGAGAATTTTGTTTGCCATAATTTATAGTAAAAACTCACATCAAATATTACATTTTTATTTATCCATATAATAATTAAATATATAAATACAATGAAAATTGATATTAAAAAAGGTTTGAAGTTAAAATTATCTTTACTCATTTATTTTTAAAAATATCCTTGTTGTTAAATAAAACAACAAGGATATGAGTTACTTTTTTTTAATAAAATATGTTTTTATATATTCTATGACTATTAACAAAAATGTTATACTACAAAATAATTTAAATAGATTTAGTATATTTTTTGAAAAATATACTTCGAAAAACTCCAAAAGAATTAATGAAATTAGTCCTAAAATATATAGAACAATAGTGATATATGGATTTTTAATCATATGCACTTAATTGAATATTCTTAATTAAAATAATCATATGTCCATGAAGCTACTCCATATATAATACAAGCTGCACTTACTGCTTCGCCAATTGGTCCCATTGCAGCCAATTGAATTCCACGCATTGCTAAAAGCTTAAAAGCGGCTTGATAAGTGATTGTTCCAATATCAACACCTACACAAATATCACTTACAATAGAACCTCCAGTTATTAACTCTAATTTATTAGTATCAATTTTTTTCATCATATACTCTTTTATGTTTAGAAAATAAATAATTTAATTATAAGCCTGATTTTATGGCTGCATCTATAGCAGCTGCTGTGCATGCAGAAACTGTAAGTGGTGCTGTAATTGCAAATAACACTGGAAATGCAAAACTACCTTCTAAACTATAAATACCTAGGCCACAGGCAGCTGCAAGCCAAGATTGTCCCGCATGAACAAGTTCTAATTGATTTACTGTCATTTTTTTCATAAAATAAAATTTGTTTTAGTATCCCAGTTTCACACCATGGGATGTAATATTCGGCGGATTTATTTACTTTCTTATCTGAAAGGCTCCAGTTTTGCTTATTGCTCGTCTGTAAGGCTATACGAAGTAGTTATACAAACTACCAATGTCCATTATTATTTAATGATTAATTATGGATTAAAATCAATACTAGTATAATGTAAATCTATAGATGAATTAGAAGTTAGGTATTAGTATAAATACTATATTTTAAAAATTTAGTATTTATACTCAATGTATATACAGCGCTTGATTTAAAAGTAAAATTATGCTGTTGTAAATAATAAGATATTATTGAAAGCTACGGATGTAATGATAACTTTATAAACTATTTTATTGATAGAAATTAAGTAGTAGAACCACTAGGGTATTGTATTATCTAAAAAATGAAGTTAAAAAAAATCAAGATCGTTGATATAACTTTTAATTCAACCTTTTAATTCTCAATTTGTAATTAGTTATGAAGTGATCTAACGCCTTCTCTGATAAATCACTATTTTTTATTAAATCATTTACTGCTTTCTCGTTTTCAATAAACTCATTAATCATTCTCATATATCTCACTTCAACTATACCAAGTCGCTTTGCAAATTCAATAAACTCAGTTCTCCCATAATGTCCGTATGTAGCATAATACTCGGATTCGTGATCTTTCTCGAACAAATCTAATGCTGTATCTCGTTCACCTGGAGTATGAATAATTGTACTCATTAAATCGTAAGAAGGTGATAGTTCCATTTCACCAAAGTCGTTCCTTATTAATGAGAAGTTTTTTAAGTGCGCATCGCCGTTTGAGAAGATATAATTAAATACAATTATCTTAAAGAAGTTTTCAATGGCTATCATAGATGCTGGCACATATTTTTTTATCAGCTCACCTATTTCAAGATAACTACCCTCGTATTTATAGGATTCTCCATGGGTTTCTTTGGTTCTATTTGTTATTTGTGCAAAATCTTCTTGAATGTACTTAATCCCATCCCCTTTGACATCAAACCTCTTGGTAATGTAAGCTGGTGTGCCATCTTTAAAATAGATCAAAGCATTATGTGCGGTCTTGATATTAAAAATTTGAGAAGCAATTTGCATGGTCAAATGCTCATTCTCTGGTGCATCTTCCATCATTTCTAAATGATCTGCTGTTGGTATTGGCTTAATTATATACTGACCATTCGTTTCACATAATTCAAGTGTATTGCCATTTAGTCTTAGTGAATATTTTAACTGCACTCCAGATATTGACATTCTTTTTGAATGCTCGTTATACATACTTATGTTTTCAGCCTTAGGTTTATCAAATTCCAAAATAGTAGGCACTCGTTTACCATCAAATAGTTTCTTTCTACATGAAAGGCAATATTCATTTTTCTCTATTTTTTTATAGCATCCTAAGCACTTCATCTTATAAAGGTTTTACAGTAATTGATCCAATATTATCCTCCTGTGCGGTCAATAATAATCTACCAAAATGATCATTCTCGTCAATTTTCAACAACCGGCATTGAATATTCTTGTTTACACCCTCAGATAATAAACCAAAGAAAAAAGCGAATAGCTTTTCAGATTCATGCCTTTTAATACTCCTTGGTAGTGTTAAACTGATGGATAGATTTTTATCATTTTGCAGATAGCCCTCATCATACTCAAATGTATAGCTGCCATCTAATTGTTTTTCCAATATGCCTGCTAAAATGCCATTATTGTACACTCCTGCTTTCATTAGTTCATTGATTTAATTTGAACTGATAATTCTAATCCCAGCACATCCAAAATGCTTTTTAATGTATTTATAGAGGGATTCCTTATGCCTAACTCGATTTCAGAAATAGACTTAAAAGTGATTCCCGCCATTTCTGCAACATCCTTTTGAGTTAAATTCAAATAATCCCTTCTTTTTTGTATGATTTTGCCAATTTGTTGATTATTCATTGAAAATATATTTCTAATTTTATCTAAATTAATGATATTTTCTAATAATTATACCATTATTAGAAATTTAATTCCAATTTAATTAAATTTTTAGACTAAACTGTTGAATTTATCAATAAAAGAGAGATATATTTCTAATTTACCAGTTTTCTTTGATAAAATTGGAAAGTTGTAGATGAAATAGCTTGAATTTCTCTGTTTCAAGTTTTTCTTTTGATTGACTAGAATAAAACAACCAAAGTTTAAGAATGGCCAACACTTCTTTCTGATGATACAATTCTCTTAAATCTGGCGACTTTGCAATTTTCTTAGTTGATTTCATGTTGAAATATCAAGTATTAGAGGAATTAAAATTATTTGTAATTTTCACAAGTCATTCTTGTACTTTACATTAAATTACTTGTTAAATACAACTAAGATTATGCAAACCATTCATCAAGGCAAAAACATCAAAAAAATTCGTGAAATTATAGGTATGAAGCAAGAAACACTAGCAACTAGACTTGATATGTCACAACAGGCAATAAGTCAATTGGAGCAAAAAGAAATCGTTGATCAAAGGTTTTTAATAGATATCGCTAAAGCAATGAATGTTTCTAAGGATATTATTGAAAGAATGACTGAAGATGCTGCGAATAATTTCATTAATACATTCCATGATGCAAGTGCATTTAACTATCAGTGTACATTTAATCCACTGGAAAAATATATTGAAGCAGTTGAGGAAAACAAAAGGTTGTACGAAGAGCTTCTTAAAACAGAGAAAGAAAAATTTACAATATTACAAGAAAGCGTTTCAAAAAGAGTATAAAATCAGTATTTATACTCATTTTGTAAATTAATATATAAGTATAATTGCTAAAAATTATATTTTATGAAAAATCTCATGCCCCTATCTGAAGGTAAATTAATGGTTAAAACCTACCTTGAAAATAAATCAAAGGTATTTACAGGCGAATTTACATTACCTAATACTGAAACATATGAAAAAGAAGCATTTATTGCACTTCTAAATCAACCTGATTGCGTGAAAATTAGAATTCATTATGGCATGGACCATAATAAAGAGATATGTGCAATTATTGTAGGAGTAGATTCTAATGGTAACGAGATCGCAATAAGAAATAATGGCATTTTTGCAAGTAAAAGTGCTGATGATGAATATGTAATCGAAATAAGCACTAGATGCCCTCCCAATTGCCCTCCAGAAAATGATAAGTTATTAAAAAAATTATCTTGAGTATAAATCAAATCTTTGTAATAATTCAAATCGGACTTATCCCATCACTAATAAGTTTGGTAAAATATATTTTAAAAGAAAGATTTTATAAGCTACTTTATATTTATATTATAATTACCTATTTAGTTGAATTAATTATAAATAGACTAATATTCAATGGAAATATTCAAGTCTCAAATATTATTGGGAAGGCATACATGTTATTTGAATTTCTAATTCTAATAGAATTGATGAAGAAAATATCAAATTCAAATACCTACATCAAAACATTAATAATATTTGGTGTTGGCATTTGGTTAATTGAGAATATTTTTTTTATTAGAACTCATGAATTAGAAAAGTACTTTAATGTTATTTCATCATTTATAGTATTTACTATTGCCATTTATTCGCTTGCATATAATCTAAATAAAAATTATACTTCTTTTTTAAAAGAACCAAATATATTGATAATTATAACAATTATATTCAATATTTCATTTAGAATAGTATTTGAATTTTTATATTTTAATTACTATGAGAATATAGGAATTATGGAATCAGTAAACAGAATATACATTATAGTTAATTTCTCAACAAACATTTTATTCATATACTGCCTTTCATGCATCAAGAATACAAAGAAACTTATATCATCATTTTAATTATAGCTTTAGGTGTATTATTCATATTTATATTATTTAGCTATTTAATCTATAACCAATTTCAAAAGAATAGAAAATTATTTCTTGAAAAATTAAACGCAGAATATATTGGAAGAGCTGAGGAACGGAGACGGATATCAAAGGATTTGCATGATGAATTTGGGGCATTATTGTCAAGTACAAAAATATATTTGTCAACCCTACAAAATGAAAATTTTGAAATAGCAAATTTAAATAAAACAATCAAATCGGTTAGCGAAGGACTTGACTCCTTACATAAAATTACAAATGACATTTACCCAAGTGCGTTAAATAAAAATAACTTAAAGAACGGGATAAAAGATTTAATTTATGAAAACAGTGAAAGAAGTGGTTTAAAGATTTTTTCAAATATAGATGAAATAAATATTGATAAATTAACTGATAAAACTAAGAAAGTTCAATTATACTGGATTTTAAAAGAAATAATCATCAACACTATAAAACATTCAAGTTCTAATACATTAGAAATAATGTTCATGCAGACAAAAAATGAAATTATTATAAAAACAAAAGATGAGGGAACTGGTATCTTAATAAATCTTGAATTAACGAAAAGAAATGGAATCACAAATATTACAAACAGAGTTGAAATATTAAATGGAATAATCGAAATAATAAGCCCAAAAGGAAAAGGGTTAGAATATTTAATTAAAATTCCTATTTCAGATGAAAAATAAAATAAATATTATTATTGCTGAAGACCATCCCCTATTTAGAGATGGCCTTAAAACTATGCTAAACTTAGATAGTAGGTTTGAAATAATTGCAGAGGTAGAAGACGGCAACAATTTATTAAAAATGCTTGAATTTGTTAAACCAGATTTAATTCTTATGGACATTAATATGCCAATTATAAATGGTATAGATGCAACTAAGTTTATAGCTAAACATTTCAATGACATTAAAGTGATTGCATTGACAATGCATGATGAAAGGAGCTCTATTATGGAAATGATGGATGCAGGCGCTAATGGTTATATTTTAAAAAGTGCTGATAAAGAAGAAATAATGAAAGCTATTAATACAGTTTTGAATGGGGATGACTACTATTGTAAAAGAGTAAAAAGTAGTATAATAAATTTAATTGAACCAAAAAAATCGACAAACTGTTATAGAAAATTAATATCATTTAATGATAAAGAAATTAAGATAATTAATTTTTTATGTGAAGAATTAAATTCTGACGAGATTGCGAAAGAGATGTACTTAAGCAAAAAAACCATTGATGGCATAAGAATAAAAATCAAAAACGATCTTGATGTTAGAAATTCAATAGGAATTGTAAAATATGCGATTAGAAACGGTTTATATAAGGTTTAAATAAAATTAGTACTATACGCGCTAACGACAGTAATATAGATGAAAATATAAGAATCGAAATCTAAATAAAGTTTACTGAGTGATATTTCAAATACTTAACCTTCATAAGTAAACTGAAGAACATAGAGAAATTAAATAATTATAAATAGGTTTCCAAAATATTTAGATAACTACAATTGAATTTAACTTGAATAAATGTTAATATATCAAATAAATTTCATGGTATAATCTTAAAATAATTATGTTTAATATTAAATTATCATTTGTTATATTAATTATTTAATTGGAAAATAAAACTAAGCAAAAAATATTTTCTAAGGACCATATGTTGGGCATCTTCGATATAATTTTTTTCGATGATTCTCTGTATGTTTATATTTTGATTAAATAAATCGAAGAATGATATTTTTATTTCTCCTTTATTATTTTTTAGAAATTTTCTAGATAGTGAACCATTCATAATTGTTGTTTTAGGAATAAATTCACTTCCTAAATGTGTATTATTCTGAAAAACATAATCAATTAGCAATTTGTACTTTGTTGAGAGCATAAAAGAAGATTTTAGAATTAGATTTTTTTGCACCCAATTTATATTCGAATATGTACCTAAGGCAAATTTAGTGTTAGTTTTAGACCAATTCAACAAAGCAGTGATATCGATAGAACGCTTAAATTTCCAATTTAATGATGATTCAAACGAAATATTAGTACTTAACTGATCAGATAATACATTATTTATTATAAGATCATTTTTACTAAAGGAAAAATCAGATTTAAGTTTTAGTATGAAGGAATTATTAATATGACTTTTAAATCGTTTAACCACCTCAATTGATTCGAAGATATTTTTTGAACTATTTCCATTTTCTATGCCTATCTGCTCAACTCCTTCTTGATTAATATCTATGCGTTGTAATAATCCATTTCTTTTCCAATCCATTTTTAGAAATAAACCTACTTCAGAATTATACTTTTCAAAAGTGGAATTATAGTTCAAATAAACGTGATGGCTTTTATAGGAAATTAAAAACGGATTACCAGAAAACTGATATACTGGACTATAAACAATAGTAACTGGCAATAATTGATTTAAAGCAGGTTGATTTATAATTTGATAATATTCAAATGAAATTTTTTTTCCGAATAAACTAACGGAGGGCAATAAGTTATAATTAATTAATTTATTGATATTGTAAGATCTGAAAAATTGATTTGAATTTTGAAATAAACTAGGAGAAATCGCAATTTCAAGTGTAGTATTTTCATTTAGATTAAAGTCTGTCTCGAATGTAAGTTTTGTAATCAATTCGGAACGATTTGATAAAACACTCTGTTTATCAATAAGGGTATCTAAACTATATTTATTAGTATTTGAAAAAGTAAAGATTTTATTTTCATAATGTTTGTTTGAAAAATAGAATTTTAGGCCATTACTTATTTTAGTTGTGACGGGAAAACGGTAAATTAAGGATATGTCAGATGTGACAGAAGAGAAATCCGTCTTTCTTTTTAATAAAGTCGAATCATTATATATTTGATTAGATAAAAATATTGTTCGATTATCGAGAATACTTTCAATAACATCAGGTTGATAGGTAAAGTTTTGAATAACAATAATATTAGATTTAGCATCTTTAAATCGGTGATTAAGTGTTAACATCTGAGTAAAGGAATTAGTCGCAGAGCGTTCAAATTGCTTAATCAAACTATTATTGATGATCGAATCACTTGTAGCTGTTTTTGTTTTACTAATAATATTTTCGTTTACATCTGTGATTACACCAGAAAATGAGATTCTTACTTTTGTATATTTATAGGGATTTAATTTTAAACTTAGTCCTAAATTATTACTTATGGAATTATTATCTTTGTCTAAAGATGAATTAGTTTCAAATATTTGATTATTAAGAAATTGTTTCCTTTTTCTCAAAGTGCTAATATTAGTCTCCTGATTTGTATGAAAATATTGAAAATTTGCTCCTACTTTTTTATTAAAGTCATTATTAATATTTAAACCAATAGAACTAATATCTTGGATTCCATTATTAATACCACCAAAAGAATTCCCATTAAGAGTATACCCACCGCCATCTTGTTGACTAAAACTATTAAAGCCACTTCTACCAAAGCCTCCAAGATTTTGGATATCACTAAAAGAAAAAGAGGACGCATTTAAATTGTTACTAAATCCAATTAAACTTATTTGAAGTGTATCACGAAATAAATTAACTATTCCGCCAACTTGGTTTCTATTTTCCGTACCAGAACCAAGATAAAACTTACCTAAGATTTTTCCCTTTACTTCTTTTTTTAACTTGATATTAATTAATTTTTGAGGAGGTTGAGTTGTAGTACTAAAATCTGTTTCCAGGTCATTTACAATTTGAATTTTGTCAACTAAATGAGCACTTAAATTTTTTGATGCAATTTTCAAGTCACCTGAAAAGTATTCTTTGCCATCAATCAAAATTTTCGTAATTTTTTTTCCATTAAAAAATATGTTGCCATTGAAATCTATTCGAAAACTAATAATTTGTTTAAGTAAATCTTCAATAACTGCATCCTCTTTGACTTTATAAGCAGATGCATTAAATTCGAGTGTGTCCTTTTTGAATACTACTGGCGGTTTAATAGAATTAATAACCACTTCGTCCAGTTGCTGGATTGATGGTGAAAATAATAAGTCTTTAAAATCAACGATTTTGTTTTCGTTAATAACTATTCTCTTTTGTAATGGAGTAAAGCCAATCGCACTAATATGTAGCAAAAAATCTACTCCGTTTGGAACCATTTGGAATTTAAATTCTCCGTCTTTACCTGAAAGCATGTAAGTATAAAGGCTAGAATCTTTTTGATACAAAAGTGAGACAGTTGCATATTCAATTTTTTCTTTACTCAAGGAATCGATTATTCTACCACGGATTTCCCCTTGAGAAATACTATTCAAACTTATTGAACTAAAAATAAATATATAAAATATTCTTACCATTTATAGTTAATTTAATAGTTCAATACTAATTTAATATAGGTATCACTATTACTGCTAGTTTTAACAACAGCATAAACCAACCCATTATTCTTTAATTGTTGAGTGGTTGTCTGTAAAATTATATAGCCTTTCTTACCAGGCAGAATAGGTTCTTTAGAAAAACTTGGTGTTGTACAAGAACAAGAAGGTTTAACATCTAATATATTAATTGGACTAGCTCCGATATTTGTAAAAATAAAATTAGCCTTAACTTTATGTGGATCTTTTTGTTGGGTTTTTATTATTTCATAGGAAATGATTTTTGAATTGAATTTCAGATGATTAAGAGACTTTTTTTGTGCATTTAACGAAGAAATACACATTACAAGAAGTAAAATTTTTAACATTGACATATATTACTTTTTATATATTTTAATTAAATAAATGCCCAATCGATTATTTACCTCATCATAAAATCCATCCGCGTAAAATGTATTGCCCACCCTGCCTATAACATTACATCTCTTAGGTACCAAGATGTCACTAATTAAGATTTTATCTTTATAAACTTGTAACCCTGAAAATTTATTTTTATTGTTTTTTATATAAGAACGAAATAAGTAATCCGATCCTTTGTCAGCATATATATGTGTATAATAGCCATATGAAGATTTTGCCTTAATCGCATTCTGTGAATAAAGTTGATTATTGCTTATAGATTCGTAATTTAAATTCATATCCTTACCAGGCATACCAAATGCATAAACAATTTCTAATTCTGGGTTGTATACATAGATGTACTTATCCAGCATGTATGAAACAAAAATTGAATCATTTCGTACATCTCGATAATTAAAATCATAATTTGGATTAAATGGATGAAGTGAATAAATTTTTGGATGTTTTGCAAACCCTTTTTCTAATAAACCTGTTTGAGGATCAATTATTCCAACAGAAAAAGAGTTTTTATAATAATATGATTGTTTTTCAAATCGATTAGCAAATGAATTGGATCTATGTGTAATATTGATTGGAATAAATAATTTTCCTTTAGAGTTTGATGGTAACCATCTGCTATCAAAAGGGCTATCATCATAATCAAAATCATACATTGAAATATCTAACAGATCATCTGTATCATATTTCTTTTTTCTATTCTTCCATTTGAAACTTGCATATTTTCCTTGCCTATTCCATTTATCATTATATATTGCAAAAACGTATTCGACACTGAAAAATGAACTTTTGTTTTTGGGTAAAAAAGTATGAGTATAAAAATTGCCAATCTGGTGTGTAGAATCTCCCATACCTAAAAAACGTTGTATATATCTGCCATGAATATTATAAGATGTAACCTGTCCGAAAATATCATCGAAATAGTAAATAGTCGTGTCTTTTAGCCTAAAAAAACCTTCTCCAGAAAATGAATTAACATCGAGAAAAAGAGTATCAATCGATATAGCATATTGACCAGTATCGCTTAAGTTATAGATTTTAATATCAGCTTGCTTACAACTTCCGAATAAAAACCATAGGAAAAAAAGAGGAAGAATTAGTCTCATATTTCATGTTATTTTAATAATAGAAGGGCCAGTATACATACTGGCCCTAAAAATGGAATTATCCACAATTACTGTTCCATTTTGAACAGTCATTACTTGCATTACACTGAGCCCCACCATCACCATTAGCAACACACTTTCCAACACCTTTACATGTACAAACGACAGTCGTAGCTCCGTCATCACCAACTCCCCCAATAACTTGTGCATTAGAATAAGAATTGAATAATGAGATAATAAATACTCCCATTGTAGTGAGTAAGATTTTTTTTACATTTTTCATTTTAAATGTTTTTAATTATGGCTTTCTTTTAAGGAGTTTGAGCCAAATTCTCCTATTCCTGATCAGAGAACATATTTAAAGTAAGTTATTTAGTCGTTTATATACATGCATTTAGAATAAAACAAAAGCGCATAAATTCAATTGAAAAACACAGCATTAAACTTTATATTTAGCATAATTATGACAATACTTGAACTCTCTCATGCAATTCAACTCTTTATATTTTTGGATGTTGCTTTGAATGTAATCTCTCTATATTATTAAGTCAATTTTAGAACTTAACATTTTAGTTAATATTATAATTGGTAATTCATTCTTTAATTATATTTTGTTTATATACAATATTAAATCGCAATATCTTAATAGAAATCAGTAGTTATACTGAATTTTAGCATTAAGTACTCCATAAAAAGTAATCAAAATTTATTAGAAAGATGAATAACTAAACTTGTATCAGTTTCTTACAACAATCTGACTTTTGTGTTATCATTAATCATTTAACACAAATCATGATGAATTCAGACAAAAAATCGTTACTCCTTATCCCTCAATTCAAAAATTTTATATCACATTCCAAAAGCGGAAGAAGGCAAGGTATTTCAGGTAAACCCCTTGCCAAAGGCACATTAGTCCAGTACAATAGTGTACTCAAACTATTAGTTGCATTTGAAAAAGACCAGAATACACCCTTTAGAATTCTTATTCTGAATAAATACAATCAAAAAAATAATTATACCGAAAAATTATATTGGAAACGATTTTTCAAAAATTTAACCCTATGGCTTTATAAGAAAAACTGTTTAGATAATTATATAAGTAACATCGCTAAAACGCTAAGAATTTTTTCAACTACTTGTTAAAGGAAAGGTATCTTCAAATTGGCACATTTCATTACCAGTTTAAAGTTAAAACCCAAGCTATCCCTCCTATTGTATTAGAGCCTCAACAGCTTCGTTTTTTAATTACTAACCAGTCCTTTAAAGACAAATTAACCCCTAAACTCCAGAAAATCAATGACATATTCGTTTTTGGATGTACTGTTGGCTTAAGATACAATGACCTTATGCATTTAAAAAGAACGAATATTCAAAATACTGACAATGGAAGCTATATTTTGTTAAATACCTCAAAAACAGAACTTATTGAAGTTGCTGAATGGACTTACAACTATCGAACAATCAGATTTAACCAAGGAAAGGCCTTAGAAATAAATAATCCAAAAGAAAACTCTTACAGGTTTTGCGAGCATCTTACTGCCTATACAACGAGACAAACCCGTTGTTTTTAAACTCATTGAAACTTTCCTGTTCCAATAATGGATAAAGCAAAAATTCACACGGCAACTCATGTGAATAAAATTTTCTGACACCTATCAGTATCATTTAGCAGTTATAGAATACCATTAGTCAACCTTTGTCAGAGTGGCGCAGTAAATAAAAAATGACAACGTTTTGGAGTGGATCTATTTTCTAATTTGTGATTTAGTAAATCACTTATCGTGCTGATAAATCAGATAAAATACGATTGCGCAGGTCAAAATAATTAAAGCCTCCTCAACTATCATTGTAATAGCTGGTAAGTTAGGAGTACTTGTCTGCAAAGTGTTTCGTTTGTTTATTTGATAAACAATTAACAATAAAATAAATCCTTCAACAATGACTATCACAAATCTGACAAATATTGCCAATGAAAAATTTTTAATTTTAGATATAGGTATTATCATGTCATTGACGAATGTGTTGAGATAAAGCAACACGAAAACTATAATGACTAACGTCACTATATTGTAAAGAGCGTATATAAAAAATTTAGACATTTTATATTAATTTATATTTATTGTTGCTTGTCTTTTTCTTCTCTTGGTAATGGTCCTGCAGGTTTTGTTGTTTGTGCCTTGTTCCAATCACCGACTGAATAATTTTTACCTCCAAAAGACACTCCTGTAAATTCACCTTTGTTGTTAATGTTGATTTTTATATCAATAGAAGCTGCACCTTTAACATCTGCTTTCATTAAATCTGTTGCAGATCCATAAGCTGCCGTTCCAGTCAAAAATACATTTTGCCCTTTAGTGTCTCCGATTAAAGCCTCCGTTGCAGGGAATTGTTTGCTTGACAAATCAATTGAAGCCACGAGATACCCTTTTTCCGTATTCTCCGAAAGAATTATTGCAGACTTCACATCAATATTTGGAGCTGCACCTAAAAAGAATGGATTTGAGCCCTCAAATGAAGCATTTACTGATGCAACATTGCTACCCTGGCTATTTTTAAAGAACTTAGGACTACCATCAACTCCACCTTTATTGGAAGCTATCATTGACAATGAACCTATTTTAGTTGGATCACTTTTTGGATGCCCACCTGTAACAGTTTTTGCTGAAGGGTCTATCGTCACCTGTTGTTTTATTCGTGAAGTAACATCGTTCCTTGCAGAAAACCCTCTGCCATCATCATGAAAACCTGTTCCTATAAACGCATTTACTGGCGCAAACGCTCTGATTTGTACAGGATAAGGGAATTGACCATTAGGATCAATAAATGAAGTTGGGTTATCTAGTGTATATGAATATGGAGACCATTGAGCTAATTTCGAAGATTTAGGGTCAGGTGTCCACCACCTTCCAATTTGGGCATCATACATCCTTGCACCGTAATCCAAATAATCTAAGCCACTTCCATCACTAAATTCTTTGCTTTGTTCTTCTTTGCCATTATACTTAAATTTATTCTGCAATCCTCCAGCAGCTACCTTTCCAATCACTTTCATACTTAACCCGAATGGATAATAACTGGTAGCATCAATTATGTGGGTTGCTATGCTATAATCATCCGTTATTGTCATTCTGGTATTACCTAAGTGGTCTTTTAAGAAATAATCATATACGTAGCCATTATTAGTGTTATTAATTCTAAGCCTACCCTCTTCATGTGCTATAAATTGGAGAACGTCGTTTTGATAAATAACTCCATTTAAATAAAGGGTGGTTGTGGTAGTACCATTTGTATTATCTACAACTTTCTTTTGCAATTTGCTGCCAGCTGCATCGTAAGTGTATGATATCGTACCTTTTCCTGTCATTGTAATTGTCTGAGGTAAATTTAGATAATTATATGTTATGGTACTTATTCCTTTATTATTGTCTTGGGTCATATTC
>Ga0222712_10001498_pt1 | contig 28806 bp, 26 predicted proteins | sample C33_657DmetaG_FD_165043 | JGI IMG/M metagenome (GOLD analysis project Ga0222712, IMG submission 165043) | Estuarine water microbial communities from San Francisco Bay, California, United States - C33_657D | ecosystem: Environmental > Aquatic > Marine > Unclassified | place: USA: California... | reverse complement strand
GTTGGATATATTCCTTAACATTTCTGTCGTCAATTACATCAATGGTTTCATATTCCTTTTGACATGAAAAAAGGATAGTTAACAATAGAACTCCGGGGAATGTATATTTAAAAAATCGTTTCATTTTGTCTAATTATTATTGAACATCAACCAATTCTATGTCAAAATCAAGAACTGCGTTCGACGGTATTTTTGCCGAACCATCTCGTCCATAACCATAACCAGAAGGAATGAGTAATCTGATTTTTCCGCCTTTTTTAATTAGAGGAACGCCAATTTGCCAGCCTACAATTACATTTCCGAGTGGAAAACTAAGGGGCTGAGTTGTAGTTTGATCGAAAACTGTTCCATTCAATAGTCTACCAGTATATTTGGCCGTAACAATAGTTGAATTAGAATAGGTTGTTGACCCACTACCAGAGCTCAAAATTTGATAATATATTCCACTAGGATGCTTAATTGCTGTAATGTTTTTATCTGCTATAAATTTTACAATCAAAGCATCATCTAATCCAGCCTGAACCGTAGGATCATAATCATCACCTTTAATACATGAGGCTAGTGTGAACATCATGATAAAGGATAACATTACTAAATTTTTAATCTTCATATTGTTGCAAATTTATCCTTTTAAATTTTAAAAAGTAAGGATTAACATTATTTAACAAAATATTTAGAAAATATTTCTTTACTGCTCCATATTAAATGAATAAAAAGCCAGACAAAAATGATTTTATTTAGACGTATTGATGTGTGGTTTCCAGGTATCGGTTCTGACCATTGCCCCAAGTTCATGTAGCATATTGTAAAGTCCAAAGTTTGTTCGGTTTACATAAATAAAATGCTTTACACCCCTAGCCTGTTTGAATTCAGGCATCCTCGCAATTCTCTCACCATAATTATACAAGTTGTCAAAATATTCCTTTTTACTGAAATCAAAGGTTTGAGACATGTAGGGCAGGGCAAATAATTCAATCATTTCCTTGTAAACCTGATAGAAAAATTCAATTTGTGCAGGACTATCATCTTTGCGAATCATCTCTAATTCGCGGAATGTACTTATGGTTTTTATCTTATCCTGAAGCATATTTGTTGAGGTCATGCTAAAGAATGGCTCATAAAAATCAGCTGGCATTTCTTTTATACAGCCAAAATCAATTACTCCCAGCTTTCCATCAGGAGTGATCAGAAAGTTTCCAGGATGTGGATCTGCGTGAACAGCTCTTAATTCATGCTGCTGAAAATTATAAAAATCCCAAAGAGCCTGTCCCACCTGATTGCAGATCTCTTGTGAAGGATTCGTTTTCATGAATTCTTTCATGTGCAGACCCTCTAACCAGCCCATGGTGATAATCCGCTTTGACGACAAATCAGGAAAATAGGTAGGAAAAATAAGGTTTGGAATATTCTTACAAGCTTCAGAGAATTCGATAGACCGTTTAATCTCAAGATCATAATCAGTCTCTTCTAGCAAACGCTCTTCAACCTCCGACATATAAACTTCAAGCTCTTTCTGGCTCATGCCAAGTAAACGAAAAGCAAATGGCTTTACCATTTTCAAATCAGATGAGATGCTATCACCAACACCAGGATATTGAATTTTTACAGCCAATTTTTTACCCTCAAGACTAGCCTGATGAACTTGACCAATGGATGCCGCATTTGTTGAGCTGATATTAAACTCATCAAATATTTGAAAGGGTGTTTTTCCGAAATATCTGGTAAAGGTCCTAACAATGAGGGGCCCTGATAAAGGAGGAGCATTGTATAAGGACAAGGAAAATTGATCTACATAAGCTTTTGGTAGAATGTTCTTATCCATGCTAAGCATTTGCGCAACCTTAAGTGCACTTCCCTTCAATTCACTTAGCGAATTGTAAATATCTGTTGCGTTATCAAGATTTAACTCATCCTTATTAAGAGTAGGGTTAAATAATTTTTTAGAATAATGCTTGATGTAATTACCCCCAACCTGAAATCCTGTTTTGACAAATTTTGCAGAACGCTGTGTTTTTGAAGTTGGGATACTATCTTGTTCTTTCATGCTTTTTGGCAAAATGCCAAGAAATTTAAATTAAAACTTCATATTTTGCTTAATGCCGCCATTGTTCATCATAAATTTCCCATAGTCTAAAAGACCATCAAGAGGAGATTTTTCGAGCAAATCAAAGGTCACATTAATGCCTCTTTCAATGGCTTCATCGGTCTTTTCAAAACCTGCGCTGTTATCTTTTGTCCAGAAATTAAGAATAAACCCGAACTGTATCCAAAGTGCATCTTTATACTTAGCAGTAAAAAAACGTCTGTCTGCCAGTTCACCTGACTCAATACCCTGGTTAATAATACCGGTAGCAAAGGCTTCAAATATATTTTTAACCCCGGTTATGATAGCTGGAGTTCCAAGCATCATGCCTGAATGTTTTAGACTGTACAGAACAAAACTTCGTTTACTTTTGAGGAGTTCAATAAGCGCATAAAAGAATGCAAGTGCCTTCTCTCTTGAAGAATATTTAGACCATACTTCCTGATTTTCGACTTCAGAAAGTGCTTTTTGGCATAAATCTGTCCAGATTGATTGCTCTATTCCTTCAAAAGAACCAAAATAATTGTAAAATTCTTCCTCGGCAAGATTATTCTCCTTGGCAAAAACATAAACAGATTTAGGCTTACTACCATGCGTTAAAACATAGTCAACGTATGCATTTTGCAACTCTTCAGAACTAATCAAAGTCTTTTTCTTAGCCATTTTATCGATTTGTTGGATTATGGTTATCCATATTTCTAGTTAAACTGATTGAATTATTAACTCTGACAGGGGCATATTTCAATTGCTTACCTGCAGAATTTGAATTACTGTTTTTCTTAAAAAAGAAATATAATTTCTGAATAAGAGCTTTTAATGATCCGGCCATGTTAAGATTTCTGAAGTTCATAATTGCTGTATTAATTGTTTATCAAATATCGGAAATAGAGTGTAGGAAAATGATTTTGAAGGTAGAATTATTGTCATTTTAAAGGGCAAAACGACCCGCTCTGAAAAAGATTGACAAAGCGATGATAAAGGATAAAACTCATCAGACCAGAGTGAATGGCCTGATGAGTTAAAAATTAGTAACAGTATTTGTTGGCTTCGATCAGTTGCTTAGCAACACGCTGCCTGGTTTCTTTGATATTAAATGGCTCAATTTTGGTAAATCGTTTTAATCCGACAAGCATCATTCTAAGTTCATCTCCCTCTGCAAAAGAGCAAAGTGCTTCTTTTCCAGCTGTAGCCACCTGATCAACTGATTGATAAAGATAGATACGCATCATATCCAACTGTCCTTTGCATGAATCTTCTCCTCTTAATTTTACCAGTTTCTCTACACGCAGAATGGTTGACTCAAGCACATACACATACCCAATTATATCAGCAATATTCATCAATATTTCTTGCTCTTTAGAAAGGGTCATCATTAGTTTCTGAACTGCAGCACCAGCAATCATTAAACCAGCTTTTTTAAGGTTTTGCAATACCTTTTTTTCGGCAGCGAATAGCGTAGTATCTTCTTCTGCAAAATCAGGAATCGACATTAATTCGGCTGCAACTGCCTGTGCCGGTGTCATCAAATCTAGTTCACCTTTCATCGCACGTTTCAAAAGCATATCCAGAATCAGCATACGATTGATCTCATTCGTGCCTTCAAATATCCTGTTGATCCGGCTATCGCGATAGGCGCGATCCATTGGAGCTTCAGCCGAATAACCCATGCCACCATAAACCTGAACTCCTTCATCCACAATATAATCGAGCATTTCAGATCCCCATACTTTTAAAATGGCGCATTCAACAGCAAACTGTTCTGTTGATTTCAATTTTGCCTGTGATGGGTCCATTCCTTCGGCAACTAACATATCATAGGCATCATCAATGTTTTGTCCGGCACGGTAAGCAGCACTCTCAATCGCAAAATTCCTAGTTGCCATTTCAGCCAGTTTATATCTGATAGCTCCAAATTTAGAGATCGGCAAACCAAACTGAATACGCTCATTTGAATAATTGATGGCATGATTTAAAACCTTCCGAGATGAGCCAATTGCGGCAACACCAAGTTTGATCCTGCCAATATTCAATATATTAACAGCTATTTTAAAGCCATTTTCACGTTCTGAGAGCAGATTAGCAACAGGAACGGGGCAATCAGTAAAGAATACCTGACGAGTTGAAGAACCCTTAATTCCCATTTTATGTTCTTCAGGATTCATGGCAATACCGCCAAACCCCTTTTCTATAATAAAAGCAGACAGATTTTTATCATCGTCAATCTTTGCAAAAACGATAAAAATATCGGCGAAACCACCATTGGTGATCCACATTTTCTGGCCTGTGATCAAATAATGAGTGCCTTCAGCATTTAATACCGCTTTAGTTCTTGCTGAATTTGCATCTGAACCAGAATTTGGTTCAGTCAAGCAATAAGATGCTTTCCATTCTCCTGTTGCAAGCTTTGGAATATACTTTTCTTTCTGTTCCTTGTTTCCATAATATAAAATGGGCAAGGTTCCAATACCTGTATGTGCAGAAAGCGCAACTGCAAAAGAACAGCCAGGGCCAACTGAATCGGCAACCAACATAGAGGTATTGAAATTTTTTCCAAAACCACCATATTCTTCAGGAATAGATACTGCCAATAAACCAAGTGCGCCGGCCTTATCCATTAAGCTGACCATTAGCCCTTCTTCTTGATTATCGATCCGGTCCAAATTGGCATAAACCTCTGATTCCAGAAAATCTTCACAGGTTTTTCGGATCATCAGTTGCTCCTCATCAAATTCTTCAGGAATAAAAATATCCTCACACGCCGTTTCACGAATAATAAATTCTCCGCCTTTTATTGATTTTTTAATTGCGTCCATATTGTTACTTTTTAAATGATTCAAGAGCCAAGAACCTTTGTGTGATTCAAGAGCCAAGAGCCAAGATTCAAGACAGATTTGATTTAGATGTATAATATAATTTTTGTCTTGATTTATTTGTCTTGGTTCTTGGTTCCTGATTCTTGTGTCTTCTATTTAAGTGTTATTAAAAATCCATTTATCATTTTTTGAAGAGTTGTAATTTTATCAAGAATTATAATAGAATCCGGATCATTTATCATTTTAAAATCACTTGATAATATTATCTGAGTTTCCAACTCGAAAAGTGACCCTAAGGCAATTTTAATGAAATGAGAAAACTCTTTATTTGAAGATCTCGATGAACCTTCTGCAATATTTGACGGAATTGAAATAGAACACCTATTAATTTGAGATATTAAACCAAATTTCTCCTCTTTAGGAAAATTTGAAGTAAGGAGATAAATATCTTTAACAAGACTCATTGCATTTACCCAAATATTCAGTTTTTTAAAATTATGCATACGTTTTGTCTTGATTTATTTGTCTTGTTTCTTGGTTCCTGTTTCTTGGTTCCTGTGTCTTGGTTCTTGGTTCTTGATACTTGGTTCTAAATCACATTATTTCAAATATCCCTGCAGCTCCCTGCCCGGTTCCAACGCACATAGTAACCATTCCAAATTTCTTATCTCTTCTTTTCAACTCATTGAATAATTGAACAGAAAGTTTTGCTCCAGTACATCCCAGAGGGTGACCGAGAGCAATTGCGCCTCCATTAACATTTACTTTATCCTGATCAAGGTCCAGTTTCCGAATAACCGCCAATGACTGAGAGGCAAATGCTTCATTCAATTCGATCAGATCAAGATCCTGCTGCTTCATTCCAGCTTTTTTCAATGCGAGTGGAATAGCTTCAATTGGACCAATACCCATGATTCTTGGGGGGACACCAGCCACTCCATAACTCACTAGTCGGGCAATTGGCTGCACATTCAATTTCTTTAACATTCGCTCCGAAACCACCAATACAAAAGCAGCCCCATCAGACGTTTGCGATGAATTTCCAGCAGTTACTGAACCACCTATAGCAAAAACTGGCTTTAATTTTGCCAGCTTATCAAGAGCGGTATCCGCACGCGGGCCTTCGTCAGTATCAGCAATAAACTCTCTTGATTTCTGCTTTAAATTTTCGTCGAGATACGTTTCCTTCACAGTGATGGGCACAATAGCATCCATAAGATGACCATTCTTAATTGCAGCAATAGCTTTTTGATGGGAGTTAAATGAGAACTCATCCTGGTCTTGGCGACTTACACCATATTCTTTTGCAACGGCTTCTGCGGTAAGCCCCATACCCCAATACCATTCCGGATTATTTTTAGCTACATCAGCATTTGGAACAAGTTTCCATCCGCCAAAAGGCATCCCAGACATCACTTCAACACCACCGGCAATGATACAGTCGGCCATTCCTGATCTGATTTTCGCTGTTGCAATAGCGATAGTTTCCAACCCTGAAGCACAGTAACGATTGACAGTTACACCCGGAACTTTATCGGTATCCAATCCTATTAATGAGATCATACGCGCAATATTTAGTCCTTGTTCTGCTTCAGGAGTCGCATTCCCAACAATAACATCGTCAATTTCATCTTTATCTAGAACAGGCACAGAGGCCATCAAATGTTTGACCACTTCAGCAGCCAAATCATCCGCGCGGGTAAAACGAAATACACCCTTGGATGATTTTCCAACTGCGGTCCTGTATGCTGCTATGATATATGCTTGTTCCATAGGTTAGATATGAGATGTGAGATATGAGATATGAGATATGAGATATCTACCCACCTTCATATACTGCTATTACTATTAGTTAGTTGAAGATTTCTTATTTAACATATTCTGGAATCCGTAATTCATTTTTTGTAATTCTTCAATTTGCTGAAAAATTTTTTCTAAATCTTCATTACTTAAAAGACTCAATTTATTTGAAATAAATAATTGAGTTTGAAGTTCAAAGGATGATCCATTCGCAATTCCTAAAAAATATTTAAACTCTTTTTCTGAGTTTCTTCCTGCACCTTCGGCAATATTTGAAGATATTGAAACTGCCGCACGACGTGTCTGTGAAATTAAACCGTACTTTTCATCAGGAGGAAACAAGGCGGATACCCGATAAACCTCAACCGCCAGATCAATGGCTTTTTTCCAAATTTTAAGCTCCTTAAGATTATGCATTACTACCTAGATTTGCAACTTTAACTATTTTCTCATATCTCATATCTAATGTCTCATATCTAAAATCTCAATCCTAATTCCTCAACGGCTTCCCTTTTGTCAAAATACTCTGAATACGCTCTAATGTTTTCTTTTCTCCACAAAGTGAAAGGAAAACTTCTCTTTCTAGATCAAGTAAATATTGTTCTGAAACCAGCGTTGGCTGTGATAAATTGCCACCACACAAAACATAACCTAATTTTTCGGAGATCTTTTTATCATGCTCTGAAATAAAGTTTCCGGCCAACATGGAATTAGCTCCGGCATATACAATACCCATTCCTTGCTTACCCAGAACGCGAATATCCTTGCGCCTTACGGGTTGGCTGTAACCATTATCAGCTAGTTCGATGGCTTTATTTTTGGCATCAATAATCAATCTGCTGCGATTCATAGTGATACTGTATTTATCTTTTTGAAGATATCCTAGTTCTGCTGCCTCAACTCCTGAAGTAGAAACCTTTGCTTGCCCGATAGTTAAAAAACGATCTCTAAGTGCAGCCTGCTCTATCTGACCATCTTTATGTTCATCGGATAAGCGAAGAGCAAATTCTTTTGTTCCTCCGCCACCGGGTATCAACCCAACACCAAATTCAACAAGGCCCATATAAGTTTCGGCATTGGTTTGAACATAATCGGCATGAAGGCATAATTCACAACCACCACCTAAGGTTAAATTATGAGCAGCTGCAACAACCGGAATACTGGAATAACGCATCCGCATCATGGTGTTCTGAAACATCCTGATAGCCATATTAATTTCATCCCAATCCTGCTCTACAGCAGCCATGAATATCATCCCAATATTAGCACCTGCCGAAAAATTGGCGCCATCATTCCCAATAACCAAGCCTCGGTAATCTTTTTCAGCAAGATCTATAGCTTTATTCATTCCCTGAATCACTTCCCCTCCTATGGTATTCATTTTTGTATGAATCTCAAGATTGAGAATTCCATCACATAGATCAGTAATTGTGGTACCTGAATTTTTCCAAATGGTATTTGTTGGTCGGATATTATCTAAAATAATAAAGGCTTCAGAGCCAGGAACTGATTTGTATGATTTTGAAGGAATATCATAATACTTTTTAATACCATTCTCTACCAAATAAAATGACTCATGACCGGCAGCAAGCATTTCATGTACCCAAGAGGCTGATTCATTGCCATATTTCTTCATTCCCTCTACCGCATTTCTGATTCCAAGTGAATCCCATATTTCAAATGGGCCAAGTTCCCATCCAAAGCCGGCACGCATGGCATCATCAATTCGGTACAGTTCATCCGAAATCTCTGGTATGCGATCTGAAACATATTCAAAAAGACCAAAAAATGAGGTTCTAAAGAACTCTCCAGCCTTATCCGTACCCTGGGCAAACACCTTCATTCGCTCGCGTAAATTCTCAGCAAGCTTAGTTGCTTCGAGCGTAGATGACTTTATTTTTTGCTGGGCTTTATATTCAAACGTTTTAAGATCAAGGGCAAGAATTTCAGATTTTCCATCTGCATCCTTAATTTTCTTATAAAATCCTTGCTTTGTTTTATCTCCAAGCCATTTGTTTTCCTGCATTTTTTTTACGTACTCAGGAAGCTCAAACAGCTTATGGGCTTTATCATTAGGAAGATTATTGAATAACCCACCAGCAACATTAATCATTGTATCCAAACCAACAACATCTGTGGTTCGGAAAGTAGCCGATTTAGGTCTGCCCAAAGCAGGTCCGGTATATTTGTCAACCTCCTCTACTGAAAGATCCAGCTTTTCAACCAGATGTAGCAAGGCCATGATGGCATATACACCAACCCTGTTTGCTATAAATGCAGGCGTATCTTTACAAAGAACAGTGGTTTTCCCAAGAAATTTATCCCCGTAATGCATTAAAAAATCAATGATCTCAGGCTTTGTTTCAGGAGTGGGAATTATTTCAAGAAGACGAAGGTAACGTGGGGGATTAAAGAAATGCGTTCCGCAAAAATGAGTTCTGAAATCTTCAGATCTGCCTTCGGCCATTAAATGAATTGGAATTCCGGATGTGTTTGAACTGATTAGGGTTCCTGGAGTTCTGAATTTTTCAACCTGATCATAGACCAGCTTTTTAATATCTAGTCGTTCAACCACTACCTCAATTACCCAGTCGCAAGCAGCAATATCCTTCATGTTGTCATCGAAGTTGCCTGTGCTGATATGATTTACAACTCGTTTAGAAAATAACGCAGAAGGATTCGATTTCAAGGTACTGTCGAGAGCGGCATTAACTATGCGGTTACGAACATTTTTACTGGTAATATCAAGCCCCAAAGCAAGCTCTTCTGGGGTCGGTTCATTTGGAATTATATCTAGAAGGAGCACTTCAAGACCGATATTGGCAAAGTGACAAGCTATTCGAGATCCCATTATTCCCGAACCCAATACTGCAACTTTTCTAATGACTCGTTTCATTTTAATAAATTTCCAGTTTCACTACCCGGAAGACTCCGGGTAGCAAATCTGGGGTTTATAATCAGTGGTTAGTTGATTTATTTTACTTAAGGTTTTTATAAATTGAAGCCTCTCTTTATCGGATATATGCGTATTCAGATATTCATTAAATGAGCGAACCACATCTTTAGCGATCTCCCGCTTTTCTTTCCCAAAAGGAGTTAAAAATATCTTGACTGATCTCTTATCATTTAAATCCGTTTCCCTGAATATCAATCCCAATTCCTCCATGCTCTTGAGCATTCTTGAAAGACTGGTTGACTTTACTCCCGACAAGGCAGCGATCTGAGAAACAGCGGTACCTTCTTGATGAATATTGATCAGCATATATCCCAAGGCTTGTGTGATCCCAAAATCGGAAGCGATCTGATTATATCTATTAGCAACAGTTTGCCAAACAATCTTTAGAAAATAATCTACGGTTTCTTCAGGCTTCATTCAAAATTACTATGCAAGCATAGCAAATCTATTAAATAGAATTTAAATAACAAGCATTTAAGTTTAATTATTTTAGATTTTGGAAGCATCCTGAATAAATATTAAGCTTAGCTTTGAACAGAGATGAAAAAAAATAAATTAGTTATTCTTAGTCTTTCTGTAATTGCAATCACCACAATGCTTTGGAATGTTTTAAATGAGCCGGGCATTAAAGGCTTAAAAGGTAATATGAAGGAAACGGCATTCATCAGAAACGAGCAAAATACCGGTCCTGTAATTAGGATATATGCCGTTAGTATTGATCAGGAAAACTGGACAGATATAGAACAATATGGCAATTATATGCCTCATAATAAATATGGCACAACTCGCGTTTATTTCTTTTTGAGCAATAAGCCCTATACCGGCAAATTAGAACTCGGAGATAGCAATATTGAGGAAGAATATAAACAACACTGCATTGCCTTGTATGAAAAGGACGGTATGAGCCAGTCTTCAATTGTCAAGTATCCATTCAGAGATTGATTTTTAAGAATTAAAAATAGCATCTTATTATACATGAAAAATAAAGGCCTTAGATTAATATTATTTTTTTTACTTACTGCAGGCTGGTTTATTCTCATCAGAAAAATGACGGCTCCTCTCAATCCGGCCAGTATTCTGGAATTTGAGTTCATTGGAACAGCTGCAAAAGCAGAAAATTTTATAACTAATTTAAGGCAATTAGGACATATTGAACTACTTACGCTCAGCATTTACCTAGACTTTATTTTTCCTCTTTTATATGGAGCAATGTTCTATTATGGAAGTGCATGGGCCTGTAGTCGATTGGCCGAAGGGAATATATTAAATAGCTTTAAACTGTTAAGTAATTTAACTGTAATTGCAGTAGCCTGCGATATGATCGAGAACATTTCACTGCTGCAGCTGATTTATTTTGCACCAACTAATTTGTTTGCCAATGCAGCTTACCTATTTGCAGGAATAAAATTCATTCTACTCAGCATTGTTTTACTACACTTTCTTGTGAGTACACTGCTAAACGGCAAAAGGATAAAAGCTAGTTGAGAATATCGGATTTTCAAAATCAGGGAATTACCAACCCAGTTTTGTATCATCTCCCCTTGAATCTGCACCACCTTCGTAATAACCCCATTGCGTTTTCAAGATCGCATCAACACGCCCTATGGCTTTTCTTTCTCTGAATTTATAACCCTTTTGCTCAAGCTTGGTTCTTACCAAACTATCCATTCCGCCCTTTTCAACCACGACCTCATCAGGGAGCCATTGATGGTGAAACCGTTTGGCATTTACGGCAGTTTGCATGCCCATATCAAATTCAATGGTATTCAAGATAGTTTGAAAAACAGAGGTAATAATTGTTGACCCTCCCGGTGTACCTACTACCATAAATAGGTCGCCATTTTTTTCAAGAATTGTGGGGGTCATTGAACTTAACATTCTTTTTCCTGGTTGAATTGAATTAGCTTCACCGCCAAGCAACCCAAACATATTCGGAGTTCCGGGCTTAACAGAAAAATCATCCATCTCATTGTTTAGTAAAAAGCCAGCGCCTTTCACAAAAACCATTGATCCAAAGCCGCCATTGAGAGTTGTAGTTATTGCTACTGCATTTCCGTCGCGATCAACAATAGAGAAGTGAGTGGTTTCCTCTGATTCTGTTGGTACTATGCCCGCCTTAATATCGCTGCTCAATGTTGCCTTTGACCAATTGAAATTACTCATGCGATATTTTGAATAGATGGGATTAATCAAATGTTTTTGAGGCACCTTGTAAAAATCAGGATCACCAAGATGAGTAGCTCTATCAGCATAGACTCTTCTTTCAGCCTCGATCATTAACTGCATGCTTGAGTCAGAATTGAATCCATAACGCTTGAGTGGATATTCCTCTACAGAACTTAAAAGTTGCAAAAGTGCGATTCCACCACTAGAAGGTGGAGGCATAGTTATTATTTTATATTGCTTATAGTTTCCAACTATCGGTTGGCGCCATTGAGCCTGATAATTTTTCAGATCTTCTTTACTAATCAAGCCTCCGCCGGCAAGCATTTCAGCAACAATGTGATCAGCCACTTGGCCAGCATAAAAGCCTTCCCGGCCTTTATCTCTAATCAATTCAAGAGTTTTGGCAAGGTCGTCCTGAATCCAAATATCTCCTTTGGCCCATTTATCCTTAATAAAATATGTTTTCCCGGGATTATACTTTTTTAACGACTCCTGCATTTCTGCAAATCCTTCGGCCTGATTTTCAGTGATCGGAAATCCGTTTTTAGCAAGATCTAATGCAGGCTGAACAACTTCGGCCCAGCTCAATTTTCCAAAACGGGCATGAGCCTTTACCATTCCATCTACGCTTCCAGGAACCCCGGCCGCTAAATGGCCAAAAATGCTTTTTTCTGTTATGGCATTACCTGCTGAATCTAGGTACATATCACGGCTTGCATTACCAGGTGCTTTTTCTCTAAAATCAAGTGTTGCCAGTTCACCTGTAGCCGACCGATACACCATAAATCCACCTCCACCAATATTTCCGGCATCAGGATAAACAACCGCGAGTGCAAACTGCACAGCAACTGCCGCATCTACAGCATTTCCACCTTTCTTTAAAATGTCAAGGCCAACTTTCGAAGCAGAAGGGTGAGCAGAAACCACCATCCCGTTTTTATATTGGCCGCTATTGTTCTTACCTGTTTGCCCCCCAACACAAGCTGAAAAAAATATAGCCAGACTACAAACAAAAAGCATGACCAAGAAAGATCTGATTTTCCTGTTTTTATGTAATTCTATATATGTTATCAACTTGTGTCTTATATTTTTGTAAAATCATTTTTCTTCTTAAACTTAGCTTAGGTGTTAGTTCACCCCCATCTATACTCCATTCATTAAACAGCAATTCGAATTTTTTGACCTGTTCCCAATTACCAAAATCCTTATTAAAATTATCGATAACAGATTGTATTTTATCTATAACCCTTTGATCTTTGATCATTTCCTCATTTGTTGTATATGGAATATTTGTTCTACCACACCAAGCCAATATTGCCGGAAATGAAGGCAGTATTAATGCAGCAGGGAAACGTTCATTTTCACCAATCACAATCACTTGCTCGATATAAGGCGATTCTTTAAATTTATTTTCAAGAACTTGTGGGGCTATGTACTTTCCTCCGGCAGTTTTAAATATTTCCTTTTTACGATCCGTAATACGCAGATATTTGCCTTCTAAAAGTTCACCAATATCTCCGGTATGGAAAAAGCCCTCCTTATCAATCACTTCATCGCTTAGATCAGGACGGTTGTAATAACCCTTCATTACATTTGGGCCCTTACATAATATTTCTCCATCATCAGCAATTTTAACCACTACATCTTTGATCACTTTACCTACGGTTGTAAATTTTGCATCTCCAGGTTCAAGTCCATTTACAGCAATAACTGGCGATGTTTCAGTTAATCCATAACCTTCCAAAACGGGCATATTCGCCGCCCAAAAAACACGAGCAAGCCTAGGTTGCAGCGCAGCTCCACCAGATACAATGGCCATGATTTGCCCACCTAAAGCCTCACGCCATTTATTAAATATAATTTTATTCGCAATCTTAAGCTGAATGGCATAAAAAACACCATTTTTTCCATCCATCTCGTATTTGAGCCCCAGATTAAGTGCCCAAAAAAACAATTGTTTTTTAATGCCTGTTAAACCTGCCCCTTTGGCAACAATCCGATCGTAAACCTTTTCCAGCAGTCGCGGAACTGTTGTAAAACCATGAGGTTTCACTTCAGCAAGGTCTGCAGCTATGGTATCCATACTTTGAGCATAGTAAATAGATATGCCAAGGTAGAAATACATATAAAAAACCATACGCTCAAAAATATGAGACAGAGGCAAAAAACTCAATGCTTTGGAAAAGTTCTTGGGATACATCACCGATGAGGCAATGCAATTACTCACCAGGTTATCATGCGTGAGCATCACTCCTTTTGGTGTTCCTGTTGTACCTGAAGTATAAATTAAAGTCAAAAGATCAGTAGGAAGAATACGATCGCGATATATTTGAAGATCAATTGGTTCAGACCGATCTGCAAGTTCAGACAGTTCCATCCAATAGGGCACTCCTTCAATCTTATCAAAACTAAAAATCTTTAAATCAAGTTGTTCTTTTTTCCTGACGCTGTTCAGTTTTTCATACAGTATACTATCAGAAACAAATACAATTTTGACTTCAGCATCTCGCAAAATAAATTTAATATCGTTCTCGGCGAGTGTCGGGTACATGGGAACCTGGGTTGCTCCGATCTGCATAATTCCAAAATCGCAAATATTCCATTCCGGCCGGTTGGGCGACATAATAGCAATTTTATCATCCTTCTTGATTCCGGAGGCTATTAGGCCAGTGCTTACTTGATTTACTAAACCTACAAATCGCTTAGTCGAATACTTTTCCCAATGCCCATTCTGCTTGGCTGCCACCATATCATCCTTCTGATACTTTTCAACAGAAAGTTGCAGTAGATCAAAAACCCGAGTTATTTCTGCCATAATAACAATTATTTTATTTTGATAATTTAGCAAATTAACTAAAATTAAGGGCTCTTCAAATAAGATTAAATTTAGTTTCATGATTTTTCATCCTTATGATAAAAAATAAAAAAAAATCAAAGTATTTTATTTTTACTGGAATGAGGCGGTTCGCAAACCAATGGCTTAGCCCCTAGTCGTTTTCAGTATTGAGTATTGCGTATTGGATCCTACAAACAAAGAGATTTTGATGACGATTTATTTTTGAGTGCTGACGGGGTTCTTGGCTCGGATTATAAAATAAACGGAGCTCCATTAAAGCTGCCAGAAACAACTACATAAAAATTAGCCTTCGACTGCTTCTTTATTTAGTTAATTTTTAACCATCGCTTCATTACAGCCACTTGAGCTGGCGTAGCAGTTTCAAGGGCTACAATTCTAAATTTATGATTTGGGTTTCTAACAAGCACCACATCGATATTCAGCAACTGACTATCACGGTTAACTAGAACTTTTATTTGATCACCAACACGCTTATTGGCAATAAACTTATCCACTTCAGATGATCTAGGATCAGAATTAGTATTGATCTGCTGATCATTCATAGACAGAATTTCATCATTCACATTTAATCCTCCTACCCATGCAGGACTTTCACGAGAAACCTTACTAATTATAATCTTTCCATCTTTAAGCGTGGTTGCCGCCCCCAAATAGGCATCATTTGCAGAGGCAGCATCATCAATCAGCGCTAGGCCAGCATAATTTAAATAGGTATTATAGTCGATGGTTTTAACTCCATGAATATAATCTGCATACATTGAATCAAAGGATTTTCCGGCTATTTTTTCTACCATCGCTTTAAATTCTGCATCGGTATAGCCTCTAGCTTTTTTTACAAAATACTCGTCATACATTGCCTTCATTACCTCATCAAGCCCCGATTTGCCAGCAGTAGAATGAATAATTTCTAGGTCCATGATCAAGGCAATTAACGACCCTTTAGTATAATATGAAATGGTTGAATTAGTTGAATTTTCATTCGGGCGATATTGCTTAATCCAGGCATCAAAACTTGACTGACTAACAGGATCTACACGATTACCTGGCTGGTTCTCAACCTGATTGATTGTGTTTGCCAAATTCATAATAAAACTCTCAGGACTTTGTAATCCGGCTCTTTTGGTATAAATACCCTGGTAATAATTAGTGAACCCCTCGGCAATCCATAAATTGCTTGTGTAATTTTCTTCGTTATAATTGAATGGGCCTAATGCAATTGGCCTCAGCCGCTTCACATTCCAAAGGTGAAAATACTCATGCGAAACAAGGCCTAGAAACCTTAAGCGGCCTGCCTCAGTAGCATAGGAATTGCGACTAGCGCCTAAAACCGTAGAATTTAGATGCTCCAAACCTCCACCTCCTGAGTTGAAATTATGGACAATGAACACATACCTTTTGTTTGGGTTAACACCAAATGTTTTGGTTTGCTCCACAACAATTTTTGCCATATCTCTTTTCAAGATGTCTTTGTCATAATTGCCACCTCCGTACATCGCAACCTCATGTTTTACTCCAGCAGCATCAAACTCAAAAATATCCTGATTGCCAATTTCAAATGGAGAGTCATAGAGCACATCAAAATCTGGGGCATTAAATGTATTAGCCTTTGATCCTGCCATTTCAAGACCGGTAGATATTTTTGTCCAGTTTTTATAGGGTTTAATGGTGATGGTTGATGCCGAATTCAGCTGCCCTTCAGGATACATGAAAATTCCCGCTGGAGATAAAAAAGCATGTGATTCATCTACAAAACTAGTCCGGACAGATAGTTCGAAAGCATAAACGCGGTAACTTATCTTGATACTACCATGATTTTGGCTTGCTATCCTCCAGGTATTTTTATTTACTTTCTGGGCATTTAAGGATAAGCCTGTCTTATTAAAAGCCTGAAATGACTCCACATTTTTACTATATTCTCTGATCAGATAAGAACCAGGTGTCCAAACTGGCATTTTCAAGTCGAGAAATTCACCCTTTAACCCTGAAATTTCCATTTCAACATCCACATAATGTGCCTGAGGTTCTGAAAAAGATATTTCATAATTAATTTTATTCTGGGCACTTATTGAAGTAGTCATAATTGCAATAAAAAAAAATGATAACAGATATTTCATAAACGGATTAATAATTGGTTGGGCCAAAATTAACTTATTAATACATTTTTCAATGGTTAAGTAAATTGCAGGCTGTAAAATAGTTGCTACATTCAACTAATTACCAGGTATAAAAATAGATTTGTATACAAATTATGCAAGAACCTCTCGCAAATCCGCTATTATCAGCGTCTAAAAAATATCTGAATGCCCTTTCAAAAATGGTTATTCAGCTATCAATAGACCGATATCATTATGTTCTGGTATTAATTGATTTTCATGATGAGAATCTTTCTCAAAAGGCACTTGCCGAAATTTTACATATCGATAAATCATACATGGTCAATATTCTAGATTATCTAGAAGAAAAAGACTACATACTTCGCGAAAAAAATCCATACGACCGCAGAGAACAGTTGATCAGATTGACAGCCAAAGCTCAACAAGATATCCCTGTTATCAAAGAAGCTATTGAAGAATTAAACAATAGATCACTTCAAAATATTAGCGAGTCTAAAAAACAGATATTCAATGAAGTTTTGAGTATAATTCAGGATAACCTGATAAAAATTGAACCTAAAGAAATTAAAAAGCCACATATAATTCTAAAAAACTATAACTAATGTTATGAAAGTAAAATACATCGTATATATAATCATTGTGATTCTTGTTGGTGGAGCAATTGCTTACCGCTTTAATAAAAATAAAGCTCAGAAGGGTGGTATGGGTGGTCGTAAACCGGGCGGGCCCGCAGCCGTACTCAATGTAAATGGCATAGTTACAAAAACCGAGAATTTTTCTAACTCACTTTCAATTGCCGGATCAATAGAAGCTAATGAACAGGTTGACATCCGTAGTGAGATTTCCGGACTTGTAACCGCAATAAATTTTACAGAAGGAACCTCGGTAAGTAAGGGGAAAGTATTAATAAAGATCAATGATCTGGAGCTTCAGGCTCAATTATCACAGGCATTGACCAAGCAGAAATTAGCTCAGGAAACTGAATATAGAGCAGGCATGCTGTTACAAAAAGAAGCTATTAGTAAAGAGGAGTATGATGTTGCATTGGCAGAACTAAAGTCATTGCAATCACAAACTCAGCTTATTCGTGCTCAACTATCAAAAACGCAGATTCGTGCCCCATTTAGTGGTAAAATAGGCTTAAGAAGCATTTCTGCAGGCGAATACATTACGCCTTCCAGTAACATTGCACGCTTAGTGAGTACAGACCCCGTTAAGATTACGTTCTCGATCCCTGAAAAATATGCTGGATCAATTAAAATGAATACGCCAATCAGCTTTACGGTAGCTGGTTCAAAGAATGTATATAAAGGAATAATATATGCCATTGAACCGGGCATTGACATATCAACCCGTACCTTGCAACTAAAAGCAACAGCCTCTAATTCAAAGGGCGATTTATTGCCAGGTTCATTTGCAAAAATTGATTTACCATTAATGAATGTAAATGATGCAATTTTAATTCCTACAGAATCTATCATTCCAGTACTTACGGGCAAAAAAGTTTTTATTAGCTCAAATGGAATAGCTACAGAGGTGATGGTTGAAACTGGAACCAGAACTGAAAAATCTGTTTTAATAACTTCTGGACTAAAGGTGGGAGATACAGTTTTGACAACTGGAATTATGTCTTTGAAAAAAGATGTACCTGTTATTGTTAACATTGTCAACAAATAACGCATCGTTCCAAGATCCGGATTATCAGTTTAAATTAAAAATAATTGCACAATGAGTTTATCAACCACCAGTATAAAAAGACCTGTATTAGCAATCGTAATGAACCTATTGCTGGTTCTTTTCGGGATCATCGGGTTTAATTTTTTAGGTGTCAGAGAATTTCCTTCCATTGATCCTCCTATCGTATCTGTGCGTACCAGCTATCCGGGTGCTAACTCAGATATCATAGAATCTCAGATAACTGAACCACTTGAAAAGGCAGTAAATAGTATTGAAGGAATAAAAAATATTTCATCTTCAAGTAACCAGGGTACAAGTAACATCAATATTGAGTTCAACCTAGATAAAGAGCTTGAAGAAGCTGCAAATGATGTACGAGATAAAGTTTCACAGGCAGTACGGTCTTTACCTAAAGACATAGACGGGCTCCCTGTGGTGTCAAAAGCAGATGCAAATTCTGAGGCTATTTTGTCGATGACCCTGCAAAGTGATAAAAGGAATCAATTAGAGTTGAGCGACTACGCTGAGAATGTAATCGCTCAACGCTTACAAACTATTCCAGGTGTGAGTGGTATTCAAATTTGGGGGCAGAAACGCTTTGCCATGAGAATTTGGATTGACCCCGCGAAACTTGCCTCATACCGCCTTACTGCATTGGATGTAAAAAATGCCCTTGACCGTGAAAATGTGGAGCTTCCCTCTGGTAAGATTACGGGCAATGCTACAGAATTATCTGTAAAAACACTTGGAAATCTGACCAATGAGGAGCAGTTCAATAATCTGATCATACAAAGTACAGGAGACAATACCATCAGACTCAGAGATATAGGTACGGCAGTTCTGGGACCTGAAAATGAAGAAACTATGCTTCGCTCATCAGGAACACCCATGATTGGAATGGGGCTAATACCACAGCCCGGTGCTAATTACCTCGAAATTTCAAATGAATTTTATAAACGGTATGAGCAAATTAAAAAAGAGCTCCCTGCAGACTATAGGACTGATATCGCCATGGATACCACTATTTTTATTAAGCGCTCGGTAACCGAAGTTTCGGAAACCATTCTAATCTCGCTTATACTAGTTATCCTGATCATCTTTTTATTTTTCCGCGATTGGAGTATCGCCTTCAGGCCACTAATAGATATTCCTGTTTCATTGATATCTACCTTTTTTATTATGTACCTTTTTGGTTTTTCCATTAACGTACTAACACTTCTTGCAATTGTTCTGGCTACTGGTTTGGTAGTAGATGATGGTATTGTTGTAACTGAAAATATATTCAAAAAACTAGAAGAAGGGTACAGCCCGATAGAGGCCGCAATTAAAGGTTCAAACGAAATCTTCTTTGCCGTTATCTCCATATCGGTAACCCTTGCAGCAGTTTTTTTGCCGGTCATATTCCTTGAAGGATTTGTAGGACGGCTCTTCAGGGAATTCGGAGTAGTGATTGGTGCGGCCGTGTTAATTTCAGCATTTGTATCCCTTTCATTAACACCTATGCTGAATGCCTACATGATGAAGGCAAATAAAAAGAAAACCAAATTCTATAATTGGTCTGAACCTTATTTCGTGAATATGACAACTGGTTACTCAGAGTCGCTTACCAGTTTCATGAAAAAAAGATGGGTTGCATTTCCAATCATTATTATATGTATCGCTCTTATAGGTCTTTTCTGGAACATTTTGCAGAAAGAAACTGCGCCATACGATGACAGAACAGCAGTAAGCTTACAAGTTACAACTCCCGAAGGCTCGTCTTATGATTATACCGATGACTTTATCTTAAAGCTAAGCAAGCTGATAGAAGATTCAATACCCGAAAAGGAATTCAACCTAACAGTTACTTCGCCAGGATTCAGTGGCTCAGGTGCAGCAAATACCGGTTTTTTAAGAATCCGATTAAGTGAACCCACAGAAAGGAAGGCTACACAAGCACAGATTGCAGACCGTCTTACTAAAATCACAAAATCGTATACAGATGGCCGCGTATTTGCTATTCAGCAGCCCACAATTTCAGTATCTAGACGCGGTGGTTTACCTGTAAATTATATTATTCAGGCTCCCAATTTTGAAAAATTACGTGAAAAACTTCCATTATTTATGGATGAAATTAGCAAAGACCCAACCTTTACTGCAACTGATGCAAACCTGAAATTCAATAAACCAGAAATTAATGTAACCATTAACCGTGAAAAAGCGAGAAATCTGGGAGTTTCTGTTCTTGATGTCGCTCAGACCCTGCAATTTGCACTCAGCGGACAGCGATTTGCCTATTTTCAAATGAATGGTAGACAATACCAGGTAATTGGGCAGTATGACCGTGCCGACCGAAATGACCCACTAGATCTAACTTCGATCTTTGTAAGAAATAATAAAGGTGAACTCATACAGCTTGACAATCTGGTTGCCGTTCAGGAAACAAGTACTCCTCCTCAGTTATACCATAATAACCGATTTATGTCAGCTTCAGTATCAGCGGGACTGGCACCAGGAAAAAGTATAGGTGATGGGATTGATGCGATGGATAAAGTAGCTGCAAAAGTGCTCGATGATACATTTACTACAGATCTTGGTGGCGAATCAAGAGATTTCCGGGAAAGTTCTTCGAATACACTTTTTGCATTTGGACTAGCTCTTCTTCTGGTTTATTTGATATTAGCTGCACAATTCGAAAGTTTTATTGACCCTTTTATCATCATTTTAACCGTTCCAATGGCCGTTGCAGGTGCATTTTTATCCCTTTGGATTTTTGGACAAAGCTGGAATATATTCAGTCAGATAGGAACAATCATGCTCATTGGGCTGGTAACTAAAAATGGCATTCTAATCGTAGAATTCGCGAATCAATTGAAAGAACAGGGTAAGCCGATTGCAGAAGCGATTATAGAGGCCTCTGTAGCCCGCCTAAGGCCAATCTTAATGACCAGTTTAGCAATTGCCCTAGGTGCATTGCCTATTGCTATGGCATTGGGTGCAGCAGCAAAGAGCCGGATGAGTATGGGAATTGTTATTATAGGTGGAACTTTATTCTCTCTGGTCTTAACACTCTATGTTATCCCGGCTATCTATTCCATGTGGTCAAGAAAGCATAAAGAAATGCCAGAAATGACCGGAATTAAAATTCCACATCACGATGAGAAGGATTTACTTAAAGTTTAAGGGATATCTACCGAAACAAACGGAAAAACGCATGTTAAAATGTATATGAACAAACAAATTTTTACACGATACCTATTCTTGATTTTATTGCTGGCAGGAAATGTACAGGCACAAGAAAGGTTAAGCTTAGAACAAGCTGTGCAGCAGGCTCTTGAAAATAATTTTGATATTAAGCTAAACAAGAATGACGTTGAGCAAGCAAAAAATAACGTGAGCCGTGCCAATGCAGGAATGCTTCCTATAGTAACAGGAAATTTTAGTACAAACAATACCGTTTCAAATACTAAACAAACACTTTCAAGTGGCCAACAACAGGAAAGAAATGGTGCAAAAAACTCAAATCTTGTATATGGCCCCGTGGTTAACTGGCAGGTTTTTGATGGTTTTGAAATGTTTGCTAGGTACGAAAGGCTTAAAGAACTAGAACAATTGGGTGAAGCAAGCTTGAAGCTCACTATCCAAAACACGCTTGCCGACGTAATCAAAAACTATTATGACCTAGTTTCACAACAAAAGCTAATTAACGCATTAACTGGAGCACTAGATATTTCAAGATTGAGGCTTAAAAATTCAAATAGCAGGTTCAAGATCGGAAAAGCCGCTAAACTAGAAGTACTTGCAGCATCGGTGGATCTTAACACAGATACAACCAACCTGCTACGACAGATTGATGTTTATCGTAGCACCAAGATCAGACTGAATGAATTGTTAGCTAGAGAAATATCAACAGAATTCATCGTGTCTGACACAATAATTATTGGCAATATCCTGCTATTGAATGAATTACAAACTTCTGCATCCCAATTAAATCCAACCCTGCAAACTGCATTAATAAATCGTCGAATTTCAGAAATTAATCTGAAAGAGGTCAAGGCGAACAGGTACCCCAATATAAATATCAACTCAGGTTATAATATCAACAAGGCAAACTCAGAGCTTGGATTTGCACGAACTTCAAACGGTAGAGGGTTTAATTATGGATTAACTGCTTCAATAAACATCTTTAATGGATACCTGCAAAAGAAAAATGAAAAAAACGCATTTCTACAGATAGAGAACAGCAAACTTCAATTTGACAAAATAACCCAAAATATTACTTCACAGATTACTTCATTATATCAAACCTATCAAACAAATCTAGAACTTGTAAAATTAGAGCAAGAAAACTTAGAGGTAGCAAAGCAAAATATGGATATTACTCTTGAAAAATTCAGACTTGGCAGTGTTGCGCCACTTGAATTTAGAGAAGCACAACGCAACTATATTGATGCTAATGCCAGATTTACAAATTCTCAATTTGAGGCAAAATTAGCAGAAATTGCGCTGATGCAACTTTCGGGAAAGTTAAACCTTCAATAAGAAACAAATACTCCAGAAAAATATAATTATCTATGTTATTAGTTGCAGATAGCGGCTCGAGCAAAGCCGACTGGATTTTAACGGTATCAGAACATCAGAATATTTCTTTCAGAACAAATGGGATAAATCCATTTTTCCTGTCTGAAAAGGAGATCATCAGGATCTTTCAAAACACACCTGAAATACAACCCTATACGGATCAGGTAAAGGAAATTTATTTTTTTGGAGCAGGCTGCTCGAGTCCGGATCGCCGCGAACTTATCTCAAACGCCTTATCCAAAATATTTAAAAATGCTTTTATTAGTGTTGACATAGATATCATAGCCTGCATTTACGCTACAACAGGAAGGTCTGATGGAATTTGCTGCATATTAGGAACTGGCTCGAACATTTCATATTTTGATGGAAAGAGGATCCATGAAAGTAAACACGGCCTTGGCTATATTTTAGGCGACGAAGGGTCAGGAACCTATTTTGGCCGGCAATTGATCACCGGATATTTGTATGGAACAATGCCTACTGAACTTGCCGAAGAGTTTTATACTAAATACGCTATTGATAAGGAGATGATTATCAAACGCATTTATCAAGACCCCTCCCCTAATTTCTATCTGGCGTCTTTTTCACCGTTTATGAATGAACATGTAGATCACCCTTATATCAATGCACTAATAAAAAAAGGATTTACTGAATTCATTGAAACCAATATTAAATCGTATCCAGATTATACTAAGCATAACTGCCATTTTATTGGTTCCATAGCCTTTCATTTCTCTGAGATATTAAAACAGCTATGTCAGGAACAGGGAATTAAAGTTGGCAAAATTCTAAAACATCCAATAGATGAACTTTCATTGTTTATTTTAAAAAATGGAGCAGAAATAATCAGATGATCCTAAATTCAATTCAAGGATACTGATAATTCAGGATTGTAGTTTATAGAATCCTCATAAGCATCGCAAAGCTGCTGATTTGAGATAGCGCTAAGGTGCTTCAATAAAATTTGATTATTTTTGACATAAGACAATTAAAAAAATGAAAAAAATCCTACTTATAATTCTATTAAGTATTGGCCTAACGTCAATCTGTAATGCCCAAACAAGTATAAACACAAAACAATCACTTGATAAAAGAGATACCTGGACGCAAAAAGACTTGATCGAACCATCAGACTTAGCTGCTATCCTTGCCAATGCAAAGGCTAAACAAACTCAAATTTATAATATCGGAGTTGTAGATAATATAAAGGGAGCCAAAAACATGGGTGGTGCAAGTGAACAAGCAAACCTTGAGAAATTCAAAATTGCACTATCTAATTTGCCAAAAACTACTCAGGTAGTGGTGTATTGTGGTTGCTGCCCGTTTGAAAAATGCCCAAATATTCGCCCTGCATTTAACCTTATGAAAGCAATGGGCTTTAGTAATGGTAAACTACTAAACTTGCCAACTAATTTAAAACAAAACTGGATCGCTAAGGGCTATCCGATCGAGCCTAAATAATTAGATCGAAGCAATTCTGAAAATGGATAAAAAGATTTGTTTAGGGATACTACTAAGTTCCTTCACGCTGTTCAGGATGACGGGTGCATAGTGCCAAAAAAATAATTTTCAATCTAAAATCTAATGTCATCCCGAAAGCTGCCCTTCAGCAGCTGAGGGACCTTTGTAGTTATTAGAACAAATTAGCTCTTGGCATAGGTGAAAAATGACTCTCGCGAAGACGCTTTGCTAAAGGCAAAAATAAATTTTCTTGTGCTTGGTGGTACCAAGCATTTATAATTTCACTCCGCTCATAGCCGCGGGGGCTTAGTCCTTTTTCTGTAGCAAAAAAGTACCAATGCCGAGGCGGTACGACGAGACCATGAGCGCCTTTAAAAAACAATAAACAACAGCGAATAAATGCCACCGCTGCGCCTGCTGCTATGAAAGGTTCTGCGAGGGCTGGGTCTGTAATTGCCGCACCAGTCAAGGCGGGAGGAACGGTTATTAAAGGTCTGTGCAAGCGTGGCGGAGAATAAAAATTGTGCTTCACCGTCTTGCGCGGCATTGGACAGGGCGTTAACTCTAATAGCATCCTTAATACAAAAATCAAAGCCCTGTACGCGGCCGTTTGTGGATGAACATTCATAACCCCAACTAACGATCACCTTAGTAACCTGTCAGATTTTAACTAAAAAGAATAAATAAAAAATGAACTACAATATCTGAGCAGTGGGATGAAAGAACGGCGGGCCGGGTGTTTTGCCCTGTGCGGTGGAAGCATCGTTCTTTCTTGAACTTTTGGTGCCTTTTGTTTCAAGACAAAAGACACTAGCCACTCCCGCGGCGATGAGCGGGCAAAACAAACTATCATACATACAACAGGTTCCTTCAATTTGTTCAAGATGAAAGGTGCATAGCGCCAAAAATATTTGTTTTTGGAAAATCAAACGCGACACGCCTGCGCTAGCACTGGGCTCATCGCACGTTCAAGCATTTACTTAAATGCTATAAAAGAAAGCCTATTTTTGATTTTCTTTACTCCACACCTCATAAATCGGATTTCCGGTAGAGCTTAACCCAGAATGATGCCAGTTGCCGTCCACTAATTTTCCATCAAAAGAAAGTGAAGCCCCAACCCGACTATTATCACGGGAGAAAAATTCAATCTTCTCAGTATATTTTCCTTTTTCAAAGGTGTATGAGCCTCCACCAGTGCCAAAGAACTCCTTCGTTTCAGCATTGATAGCAGCCCATTGAAACCTTGAGCCGGTTAGCACTTTCAGTGTTTTTCGGGCTCTTGGCTGACTATAAGTAATCTTACCATCCTGCATCCTTCCTGACATACGCCAGGTACCTGAGAGATTTCCCTGCACCTTATCCAACAAATTCCAGACAGCTTTTTTACCACTAAGATCTGAACTTAGTTTATCCTTCTTGACTATAAAACTATAGTTGATCTTCTGCCAGATCTGATCCTTATCCACCGTATTAAATTCAACAGTAGCGATAAGATCACTCCCTGAAAGTTGATAGGTTCCCCCTCTGCTCTGAATGAACTCCTTATTTACCTGATCAAAGATGGTATGCATAAAATATCCGTCAGATAATAACAATACCTGCTCAATAGTGCCTTCTTGAGTTTGCCAGGCACCATTGATAATGCCTCGATTTAAACTATTACCTGGTTTGAAACTACTCAGGCAAACAATGAACCCAATAACTAGTAATTTGATGTTCTTTAGCATACCGATCTGATTTTAATATTAAAAATAAGTAAAATCGAAGACAAAAACCTGTTTGGAGTGATTGATAAATTTCAGTTTAGTTTTTTGGGAATCGATGAACAATTTTAACTATACAAAAAGCAAAAAAATAATGACTATTAAATCAACTTCTCAATAGAGTTCCAGATGATCCTCAAACTGGAAATGATTACTAGTACCCCAACCCCGATAAACATCTTTTTAAGCGGTAATTTTCCGGCCAGCCTGGCAGCAATTGGAGCAGCAACCACACCACCAACAATCAAACCCAAGATAGTTTGCCAATGGCTAACACCCAGAATTATAAAGAATGTAAGTGCGCTGGCCATAGTCACGAAAAACTCCGTTAAACTCACTGAACCAATCACATATTTGGGTGTACGGCCTTTAGAGATTAATGTACTGGTAACCAATGGACCCCAGCCACCTCCGCCAAATGAATCTAGAAAACCTCCGGCACCAGCCAGCCAGCCTGCATGCTTAACTTTCTGTGCTTTTCTTTTTTCTTTGAAGGCGTTGGTTAATATCCTGACCCCAAGAAGCAGCGTATATCCCGAAATAACAGGCCTAATCCATTGCGAAAAATTATCTCCTGCATAACCCAGAAATATGGCCCCTATGATTGCACCCAGAACACCGGGGATAAGCAGGGTTTTGAATAATTTCATATTTACATTTCCAAAACGGTAATGGCTGAAACCGGAAGCTCCGCTTGAAAACATTTCTGCGGTATGAATACTTCCTGAGATCACTGCCGGGTTTAATCCCCCAGACAATAGAAGGGTAGTTGAAACCACGCCATAACCCATACCTAAAGCACCGTCAACAATCTGCGCACAAAACCCAACCAGCAGCATCCACATAAATTTATCATCTATCTGCGTAGAAAGATTTTTACTTAATTCCACAACAGAGGTATAACCGATATAGTTGTAACCTGCATAGACAATAAAGAGCATCGCCAAACTAAATAAGGATAGATAAGCGATTCTTTTCCACTTTCTTTCCTGAGACATTTCAGAGACGTTACGCGGAACGTCTGCTTCGCCTTCTTGTAGCTTCATAACCATCTGATCGTATAAATATAAAGTCTATGGAATTAGTAGACAATTATACTCAAGTTTTTTGTTTGCACCTAATTTATTTTGTTTTTTATTATAAAAAAAAAATGGAGAAAAATCCATTTACTTATAAAATATCGATTGAGCCAGCTCAACATCGATAAATAAATGAATTCATAAATTATTTTAATTGCTAAAAATTTTAGCATAAATTTGTTTCCCTGCAAACAAATTTATGCTGATGGATAAACAAATCATACATATTGATCAGGATGCATTTTTTGTATCCGTAGAGCTTCTGAAAAACTCTTCACTGGTTGGAAAACCAGTGATTATCGGGGGCACTTCCGATCGTGGGGTAGTTGCATCCTGCAGTTATGAAGCCCGGAAATTCGGCATTCATTCGGCCATGCCCTCCAGAATGGCCCGGCAGCTTTGTCCGCATGCCATCTTTATCCGCGGCAATATGGAGGAGTACAGTAAATACTCACACATCGTTACCGATATTCTGCAAGAAAAAGTACCGGTACTTGAAAAAGCGTCTATTGATGAACACTACATAGACATGACTGGCATGGACCGTTTTTATGGCTGCATGAAATTTGCACATGAACTGAGGCTTCAGGTGATGAAGGAAACAGGTCTGCCCCTTTCTTTTGGTTTATCAGTTAATAAAACGGTATCAAAAATAGCCACCAATGAATGTAAGCCTAACGGAGAACGGCAGGTGCCTCTTGATGAGGTGCAGCCTTTTTTAAACCCACTCTCCATTAAGAAAATACCCGGCCTGGGTCAGGCAACTTATATCAAGCTCAGCGAAATGGGGGTCCGCTTTATTTACACTTTATCACAGATCCCGCAGGAGCAGTTGTTCAAAGTACTTGGCAATAATGGAACAAGCCTGTGGCAGAAAGCTCATGGAATTGACCATTCGCCGGTCTTGCCCTACCGTGAGCAAAAATCAATCGGTACTCAAAGCACTTTCGAAACCGACAGTATTGATACGCATACAATTAAGCAGCTGATCACATCCATGGTTACCGACCTTTGCTTTCAACTCAGAGCGCAACAAAAACTGACGGCCTGTATTACCATAACCATCCGCTATTCCAATTTTGAAACCCATACCCAACAGACTAAAATACCCTATACCACACTTGACTCCTTCCTGATCGGCAAAGCGAAAGAGCTCTTTGATAAGTTGTATAACCGGCGCATGCTACTTCGTTTGGTTGGGGTTAAACTTTCGCAACTGGTTAGCGGGCATGAGCAGATCAATCTGTACAGTGCCTCAGAAGAACAGTATAAACTGTATCAGGCCATGGACCGCATCCGGAACCGATTCGGGGATAAAGCCGTGAAACTAGCATCAACCATTAATATAAAGCTTTAAGCCATGTATCTGAATGTTCATTCCCAATATAGTTTACGCTATGGCACGCTATCCATAGCAAAGCTGGTGGAGCAGGCTAAAATATTGGGGATAGAACAAATGGCTCTTACCACATTAATA